>ENA-UOJP01000969-UOJP01000969.1-human-gut-metagenome-genome-assembly--contig:-C102-NODE-969-length-41495-cov-75.351617_pt1 | contig 41495 bp, 46 predicted proteins | sample MGYA00242353_ERZ723900 | MGnify/ENA metagenome assembly ERZ723900
CGACAAATCAAAATTGCTAGAGTTGTATTGGTTACGAGTAATTCGAAGATTGAGTAGTAGACTGACAAAATCAATATAAGAAAACGGGGAACGGAGGGAATTATAGTGACAGTAGGCCAGATGGAATCGAAGCTTGCCCAAGCGGAAAATGCGCAAAATAGCCACGACCGTGCGCTACTGTGCCGTTCGCTTCTTGAAGATGCAATTGGTTTTATTTATGAGAAGACAGGTGTTGAATTGCCGAAAAAGGCTACTCTATTGGAGTTAATTGATGGCCTCACTGTATTTTCATATATCAACGATTCGGATACTATTAGCACTCTTCATTATGTGCGTATACTCGGAATAAATGCCCAGCATGGAAAGCATATTAAGAAAAAGGAAGCAAAACTGGCGTTCAACAACATCTTCTATTTGATTGGCCTTATCAAAGCCAAGGAAAATGGGACAGAAGCGACATACCGCAAACCGCCCTATATGAGCGAGGCAGAGACCCGAAGACAGTATATCGACCTATATTTACAGGAGGCTGGATGGGAAGTCCTCACAAAAGAAAATATTGCACAGCCATCTAAGGCAGGCATCGAAATTGAAGTGCAGGGTATGCCAAACCCGCATGGAGTTGGTTACTGCGATTATGTGTTATATGGGCGAGACGGAAAACCTTTAGCCATTATCGAAGTCAAGAAAACTTCAATGGATGCAGCAAAAGGCCGACATCAAGTGGATCTCTATGGCGAGTGTATGAAGAAGGTTTATGGTTATAAGCCTATCCTTTATTATACGAATGGATATAACACACAGATTATCGATGGCATATATCCAGATCGGCCTGTGATGGCATTTCATTCCCAGCAGGATCTTGAACTGCTGCTTCAGAGAAGAAATAGAGGTAACATTACAGATCTTACCATCAACGCCAATATCACAGATCGCCCGTATCAAAAAATGGCGATTACGAGTATCTGTGAATGGTTGAATAGCAAGCATCGCCGGGGGCTGCTAGTTATGGCGACGGGTACAGGAAAAACCCGCGTTACTATTTCCCTCGTTGATGTTTTAGCCAATAATAAGTGGGTTAAGAATGTCCTGTTCTTGGCAGATAGAACTTCCCTGGTCAATCAGGCAAAGAGAGCATTCACTAAGTTACTTCCTAAAATGAGCGTATGTGAGTTGTCAGGTGATGAACCCAAAGATCTAAATGCAAGACTCATCTTCTGTACATACCAGACGATGATTCACTATATTGATGCTGAAGAAAAAGTCTTCTCTTCTGGCCATTTTGATTTGATCATTATTGACGAGGCTCATCGTAGTATTTTCAACAGGTATGGAACGATTTTCAAATATTTCGATAGTTTTCTGATAGGATTGACTGCAACTCCCAAAAATGAAGTTGATGCAAATACATATAAAATTTTTGGTTGTGAGGCAGGCATTCCAAACTATGATTACAGTATGGAAGAGGCTGTGAATGAGAAATACCTGGTAGGCTATCGTGTAATTAACAGAACATCTTCGATTCTCACGAAAGGTATTGATTTGAATACTTTGACTGAGGAGGAAAAGGACCAACTGGATGAGTATCTTGAAGAAGATCCTCCCACACCGGATTTCAACATACCTGGTAATGAAATCTTCAAATATCTGTTCAATGAAGATACTTGCAAGCGCGTTCTGGAAGAGCTGATGATATGGGGTAATAGAGTTAACGGAGGAGAAACCCTTGGAAAAACAATCATCTTCGCGTATAACCACAGACATGCACAGATGATTGTAGATTGTTTCCACAGTATGTATCCAGAATACCCTGCGAATACCTGTCAGTTGGTGGATTACTCTATCAGCTATGGTCAGGATCTTGTCCTTCAATTTGAACAAAATGATGAATTTAGGATTGCAGTCTCAGTGGATATGCTTGATACAGGCGTTGATGTTCCTGCTGTTCTGAACCTTGTCTTTTTCAAAAAGGTGCGCTCAAAGATTAAGTTTGTTCAAATGATTGGGAGGGGAACGCGGCTTTGCGAGGATTTATACGGAACAGGCAAGGACAAGAGTGGATTCTTGATTTTTGATTACTGTGGAAATTTTGAGTACTTTGGCATGAATCCAGATGGCAAAGAAGGAAAGGAAATTCAATCTCTTTCTCAGAGAATGTTTGAAATTCGTCTGGATATGCTATACGAGCTACAGAGGATCGAGTATCAAGAAGATTCGTGGTTCCATATGTACTATGACCGAATCAAAGCTGAGTTACATGCTGCTGTCGTTAAGGTGAAGTCCCACAGTAAGCGGATTCAGGTACGCGAATCCATGCAGTATGTGGACAAGTACTATAATTTGGATACATGGATTTCGCTTTCTCCTGTTATGGTGAAAGAAGCGAAGAAATACATTTCTCCGCTCCTAGATAGTGGATTGAATGGAAACCATCTTAGTATTGCATTTGACATACGGATGTTCCACGTTGAAAAGGCGTTATTAGAAAGCGGCAACCTGAATAGTGTAGCAAAACATGTGAAAAATATTCGACTTGTGGCACAGTATTTAGTCACCGAAAAGGCATCAGTACCGCAGGTTCTATCAAAAGCAAAAGAATTGAAAACACTTGTTACGGAGGACTTCTGGAAGGCAGTGACTGTTCCGGAACTAGAGACAATGCGTGAATCGTTGCGCGACCTCATGGTGTTCATTAAAGATGGCGGAAAAAAGAAACACAACATTGACATTCAAGATGAGATTTTTGAATCCGATTTCCAACCCGATGACACAATGATTGATATTCGTACTTACCGTGAAAAGGTAATCGACTATTTGGCGGAGCACTTGGACAGTACTGCAATTAGGAAGATTCATAATCTTGAACCAATTACAAATAACGATCTCGTTGAATTGGAGCACATACTTTGGCATGAATTAGGCACACAGCAAGATTATAATGAGACGACCGACATTGGTAATCTGGCTGCCTTTGTTCGAAGTTTGATTGGTGTGAGCCAGGAAGCGGTCAACGAAAAATTTGGAGAGTACCTGAATGGCAATCTCCTTAATGCACAACAGCAGGAGTTTGTGCGGACGATAATTAACTATGCCCGTGAAAATGGAGATGTCGAGTTGGCGGATATGGTTAATACTGAACCGTTCAAGAACTATAACCTTACAGAAATATTTGGGCTGAATTTTCCTGCGTTGGTGACAGTAATAAACTTGCTTCACACGACGATACAGGTTGCAGCCTGATGTCCAGAGAGTCCATAATTCATGTGGGAGATGTTGCTATGGCAGAAATTATCTTAGAAACAAAGCTGGTTGGAGCCATAAATGGAGCCTTCCATGTGGCCTCCTACCAACGAGGATACCGTTGGGGACCGGAAGAGGTTAAGCGCCTACTGGACGATGTTTACACCAACGGCAATCAGGATTACTGTCTCCAGCCTATTGTAGTAAAGAAAAATGGCGATGCCTATGAATTGATTGACGGCCAGCAGCGATTGACAACGCTGTATCTCATCTACAAGTATATGCACAACGCCAGCGGTGGATTCCTGGATGAACCTCAATTCTCCATTACCTATGAAACACGAGAGAAGTCCCAGGAGTTTCTTACTGACATTGATATGGCTCGTAAGAATGAGAACATCGACTTCTGGTTTATCTGTAACGCCTACGAAACGATTAGCGAGTGGTTTGCTGCCAAAGAGAAAAAATCAACTCTCACTAATATCAATAAATACTTCGATGAAAAGGTCAAAGTAATTTGGTATGAGGTAGATGAGTCTCAGGATGCCATTGCACTGTTTACGCGGCTGAATATCGGAAAGATCCCCCTGACAAGCGCAGAATTGGTGAAGGCTATGTTCCTGTGCCGGGGCCGCGATACCTCCGGGGCCGATATGGCTCAGAGTTTGCAGTCTAGGCTGGAGCGTGAAAAGCAGGAAGAAATCTCTTTGCTCTGGGATAATATCGAAAAGGAACTTCATGATGATAGTTTGTGGTACTTCCTCACGAATAGGACCAGTGAAAGCTATCAGACCAGAATTGATCTTGTTCTGGACATGATGGCCAATACCCCAGCTAACAACAAAGAGAAGTACTTCACATACTTTGCCTTTGACCAGATGCAGAAGACCACACCTCTGGATGTTCTCTGGAGGAAGATCCAGAATACCTTCTTGCTGCTAAAGGACTGGTATGAAAATCATACTCTGTACCATAAGATTGGATACCTGATTGCTTCCAACACGGCAACGCTGAATGAGATTTTCCAGTACTCCCAAGACAAAACAAAGCGGCAATTCGCAGATGAGTTGGATGCTCGGATTAGAGCCAGCATCAGCCTCAAGGGGAACTCCAACTATGGTGAGCTCTCTTACGAGAAGAAAACTGACTACGATAACATCAGTCGGTTGCTTCTGTTGTTCAATGTGGAGTCTGTCCGTCAAAATGGTGCGTGTACCCAGTGGTTTCCCTTCGACAAGTTTAAGTATGAAAAAGGTCGTAAAGTAGCCTGGAGCTTAGAGCACATCCATGCGCAGCAATCTGAAGGTATGCGCACACAGGACGCTTGGAAAAAGTGGCTGGAACTGCACACTTCGTCTATCGAAGCGCTCGACGGAGATCATGTCGGTCTGCTCAGCGAGATGGCAGCAGCCATTCAAAAGGAACGACTGGAGCGCAATGAATTTGAATCACTTCAGCAGAAGGTTGTGGAGCTGCTGTCGGTCGATGGCAACAATGTGTTTCTCCACTCTATCTCTAATCTTGCACTGCTCAATACCAGCGACAACGCTGCTCTGAACAATTCAACATTTGATGTTAAGAGAAATGCAATCATTGAAATGGACAAGGCTGGCCAGTATATCCCATTCTGCACAAAAATGGTTTTTCTAAAGTACTACACCCCGTCTGCGGATAATCAACTCCACTTCTGGGGAGCAAAGGATCGGGAAGCCTATGTTGCTGCAATGAATACTGTGCTAAAGGATTATCTGACGGACGCTATTGTGATAGAGGAGGTGGAATGAGATGTCCACTGCACTTCACACCTTCACTGACATTTTTAACACAGAAATCGTGTACCAGGGCGAAGTCATTCCGCTGAAAAAGATTGTCATCCCCATTATTCAGCGAGACTATGCCCAGGGGCGTGAGGGCGCTGATATTGCCCGCGTGAGAATGAGATTCTTGGATTCCCTATACCGTGCCGTAACTGAAGCACCAGTCACTCTGGACTTCATTTATGGTGACATTGACCAGAGTGGCATTATGACGCCCCTGGATGGCCAGCAGCGCCTGACAACACTCTTCCTGCTCCACTGGTACGCGGCAAAAAAGGCCGCTCTGGAGCCTTCGGAATATGAGTTTTTGAAGTGCTTTAGTTATGAAACAAGGTACAGCGCACGGGACTTCTGTAATCTACTTATCTCTTTTGACCCCTCATTTGCCGCCAAAATCTCCGAAGAGATCGTGGATCAACCATGGTTCCCGCTAGATTGGATGAAGGATCAGACGGTTAGTTCTATGCTGACCATGTTAGATTCGATTGATGAGAAGTTTGCAGATGTTCCAGATCTCTGGGAGCGTCTATGCGGCAACGCAATTTCATTCTATTTTCTGCCAATTAAGGATATGGGCCTAACTGACGAACTTTATATCAAGATGAACTCTCGTGGCAAACCGTTGACCCTTTTCGAGCATTTCAAAGCAGAACTGGAGCACAAGATCAAAGCAGTTGATCCGGATGTTGCAAAGAGATTGATGCATAAAATCGACCTCACCTGGACGGACATGCTCTGGTACTACCGTGGCGACGATAATGTAATTGACGATGAGTTCCTGCGCTATTTCCGATTCATATGTGATATTCTCTGTTATAGATCCGGAGGCTCCCCCCAGGGTCAGAGCGGCGATGAGTTTGATCTGTTGGAAAAGTACTTCAGCAACACTGCGGAATCTCCACTGGAGAATATGTTGCTCATGGAGAAGATGTTTGACTGTTGGTGTGATTTGGATAGCACTACGCCGGATGCTTTCCTAACGCAGTATTTCACCTATGAGCACGAAGCCGGCAAAATTAAAATCGATAACCGGTATGCTATCGATATTTTCGAAGACTGCCTTCGTACATACTCCGAAATTGTGGGTGTAAGAAACCGCAAGTTCCCCTTGAATCGGATTGTTCTTCTCTATGCTATCGTGATCTATCTGATAAACAGGGACACCATTACAGAAAATCAGTTTATTCGAAGGCTGCGAATCGTGAACAACCTTGTGCAAAACTCGGAAGATGAGATCAGTGATAGTGAGAATAGAAGTAGCGGCAACAGAATGCCTGCTATTCTCCGCCAAGTTGATTCCATTATGGTAGCTGGTGTTATTGACATCAGTGTTGAAAAGAACTTTAACCAGTTTCAGCTTCAGGAGGAACAGGCTAAGCTGGATTGGTGTGCTGGACACCCAGAACTGGAGGAGTCTCTGTTCAAGTTGGAAGACCATGAATTACTTTACGGTCAGATCAGCATTGTTGGCCTCGATCATCCAGACTACTTTTCCCGATTTGAATCTTTGCTCGCATGTGATTGGGATGCAGTCGATTGTGCATTGTTGGCGGCTGGTAATTATGGTCAGACAGAAAGAAATGGTTGGCGCCACCAACTCGGGTCTTCTTTCATTGATGCAGCGTGGCGGAATCTCTTCCACAAAAGTGCGAATAGAGGTTATGAGAATACCCATGATGCTCTCATTGAACTGCTGGCACAGTCTGAATCATTCACAAATGAGGTCCTTCAAAACATAACACAGAACTACATCACCGAATGCGAAGCGAACAACCTATTTGATTGGCGCTACTACTACATTAAATATCCTTCCTTCCGCCTCGGTAGGTATGGAAAGTACATTTGGTATGAGTTCAAAAGGAAACCCTACGAGATGCTTGCCATGTGGACGGAGATTTCCTGGTCTTCTAATACCAGACAGCCGTTCCTCTTTGAAATTGATAAGAAAAATATCGACCGTGATGACAACGGCCGTCGCCTCCTCTATTCCGATAAATATGTCTCCTGTGAAAATAATGCCTTTGTGATTTTTGCGGTTGAAACAGGCGAAGAGGTGGCTCGGATCGATATTCAGCAAACTGACAATGGCATCGATACTGAAGACCGTATCCTGAAGGGGCGTAAACAGCTCCCTACGCTGTTGAAAAAGTTATGACCACTGGGACGAGGACAATACAATGAGCAACACCGATGAGGGAGTCAATTACGAGAAAATAAAACGGATTCGGCTCATATCAAACTGTTTCGGCTATGGGCCGTGGCCGGAACCTGCCACGGAAGTAGAGCAGCACCTTACAATAACCTCAGGAGGTTATTGTATGGTCGGATTTGGTTTTCTAAGTATTGCTTTAACGATGGGGTCAGGTATAAGTGTACTTGCTCGGAGCGGCTACATATCGCTTCAGATGCAGCTGGCCCGTTAGTAAATCAGTTGGCGGAATTTTTCAATGATAGCTATGTCGAGGATTTTGTAACTGATTGCGGTGATTGGCACCTCGAAATAACCGCAGGAACTGGTCAGAGCAAGTATCATGGCCCATTGATTCCTTCGCCCTGCCCATTTCTAAACCAAGTGTCCGATCTAATCCGGGAGACTCTTGGACGTGAAGATATACTTGCCTTTGATGGCATGGTAAGAAAGGAAAATCTATATGAAGAATGAAGCAATTAAGTTTGGAATTTCTCTGGGTATTTATGTCGTTGTTTATGTAATTGTGCGGAATTTGATTCGCATGGTTCAGAACAAAAGATGCACCGAATAATATCATCAACATAGTTTTGTGAAAAGGAGGGCGCAACTGTGGCATATAGTGAGTTGGTCAAAGACTACGAGCGCATACGCGACTATATGCGTCAGTTCTATGTCTATGGCTTCAAGAGCCGAGACGAATATGATGCCAAGAGCGCCCGCAGCTACGATAATGAGCGACGTCGAGTGGAGAGTTGGTTGGGGGATTATATGTCCTTCCACCAGAACCCGAATGGGAAAAGTGTTTTCCTGTCGCTGGACAGCCGAGCAATCCTTCATAATCCGCTGTACAAGTCCTTTAAGGCCAAGAGTTTTACTGACAAGGACATTACGCTCCACTTCTACATTCTGGACATCTTGGCCGATGGCCAGGAGAAGACCTCAAAGGAAATCGTGGAGGGCATTGTGAGTGATTACCTCTCAAAGTTTCCGGACGAGCATCCTTTTGATGAATCGACGGTTAGAAAGAAACTCAAGGAATACGAAAAACTAGGACTTCTGGTGAGTGAAAAGCGTGGCCGTGAGGTATGGTACCGGTGTGTTGAGGAGAAGGTAGATCTGAACTGCTGGCTTGACGCCATTGCTTTTTACTCAGAAGCAGACCCCGTAGGAGTGATCGGATCTTATCTGCTGGACAAGTTCGAGGTCCAGCCAGACTATTTTGGATTTAAGCACCATTACATCCTCCATGCAATAGACAGTCAGGTCCTCTGTGAATTATTATCAGCGATTCGTAACCACCGGGTTACTGAGTTGAGCGTGAAAGGCCTCCGAAGTGGCAATATACGGGAGCGCACCGTTTACCCTTTGAAAATCTATGCCAGCACTCAGACTGGCCGCCAGTATCTCCTCTGCTACGCCTATCAAGTTCGGCATCTGGTTTTTATTCGTGTTGATACCATTCGCAAGGTGGTCCTCGGCAATGTGGAAAAGAAACACGAAGTCTATGCAGGATACTTCGATAAGTTTCGAGATCACCTTTGGGGTGTGTCTGTTGGCCCAGGATACAGTATGGATCACATCGAAATGACTATCCGTGTGGATGAGGGTGAGGGTCATATTCCTCAGCGCCTGGAGCGTGAAAAGCGCAACGGTAGAGTTGAGCAAATTGATGAAAACACATATCTCTTCTCTGCGGATGTCTATGATGCAGCGGAAATGCTCCCCTGGCTCCGCACATTCATTGGCCGCATTATTAAGCTCGAATGTAGTAATCAGAGCGTAGTGGACACTTTCTATGCGGATCTCGCCGCTATGATCCGGATGTACGGAGGTGATGACGATGCTGTTCAGTGAGATCTACAGCAGCTACTATAATGTCGTAGCCGCTATCTTGAAAGAAGCGACACAGAATAGCTTAACAGGCCAGATGCTGAACGACATCATTCAAAGCAAGGCATTTGCTGAGAGCATCCTAACGATTCCAGCCTCCTTGAAGGAGAAGTGGCCACTGCTCCTCCCAGATATGACGACACCTATTCAGCATGAGCCTTATATGCCACTTACTACGCTTCAGCGGCAGTGGTTGAAAGCTCTGCTTCAGGACAAGCGAATTGCTCTTTTCAACCCAAACCCGGTTGGCCTGGAGGATGTTGAACCGTTGTTTGATCCGTCCGACATCATATGGTACGATCAGTACTTAGATGGTGATCCCTATGATGACCCAACGTATGTAAATGTGTTCCACAAGCTTCTTACGGCAATTAAGGAGAAACACTGGGTTAGGATTCGATTTGACAGCCATACGGGAATGCCCCATACGAATATCATTATGCCCTACCGAATCGAATACTCTGCTAAGGACGATAAGTTTCGTGTGCTTGGGTCCGGGAACAGAAGCGCTTATACAGTTAACATTGCAAGAATCAAAGACTGCACACTGATGGAGCAGTCGGACATACACGTCTTCAGAAAACCGAGGCAGCGGTTGTTGGTATTCCGCCTCGTTGACGAGCGAAATGCCTTAGAGCGGATACTGCTTCATTTTTCGCATTTTGAGAAGGAAACGGTTCGCCTTGACGACCGCTCTTATCAAGTGACTCTCCACTATGAGAAGGATGATGAAACGGAACTTTTAATCCGTGTTCTTTCTTTCGGTCCTATGATTAAGGTCATTGCTCCTCACAACTTCATAGAATTGGTGAAAAAACGCCTTACCAAACAGCAAAGTTGCGGACTCTAAAATGAGTTCGCAACTTTTTTTCCGTGAACACAGATGCAGATTTTGGTATTCTATGCTTGCAAAGTTTCTTATGTATGTGATTTGGCTTCGACCCTTCACAGCGGTGCACGAGGATGTTCCAAAGTGTATGCCAGAGACTCTGCGAGTAGCAGTCGTGTATGCGACGGGGTGCAACTCCCCTCTAATCGCGGGTTCGACTCCCGCCTTGCGTCTTGAAAACGCTTGCCAGTTGGATTGGTACGCCTTAACAGGCAGAAAGTCAATCGTGCTTCACACACGACACGAACTATTGCTACAACTGAGCTTTCCCGTGCTGAAGATCTGGAATCAGCGAATGCCACCAGATCCAAAGCGATGAGCCTGAGCCTTGCCTGAAAGCAGATACCGTATATGTACCACTCCGGCCAGAAGAATCGTCTTTCCGCCAGTTTGCTGCTGTACTCAAACTCTCAGCCGCTCTTGCTCATTCTGGGAAAGCACAAGTATCATTCACCTTTGAGGAGGGTTACAGATATGAAGAAGATTATCGTCAAAGAAAATCAGAAGGGTTTGCTTTTTAAGAATGGCAAGTTTGTTAAACTGCTGGAAGCTGGCAAATATCACCTGTTTGGGGATAGCCATGCTGAACTGCTGAGTGCGGAGGGGCAGCTGACATCTGATACCTGCACGCTAGAAACCCTCTTGAAGGCCCCGGAGATCGCACGGCAAGTTTCCGTTGTCGAGGTCGGAGATCAGCAAATGGCCCTCCACTTCGTAGATGGCAAGTTTGTACATGCTCTGCGCCAGGGCAAGTACGCTTTCTTCGCTGGTCAACATAAGCACGACTTCCAGATGGTCGATGTGTCTACACCTGTTGTTGATTCCAGTGTTCCTGCGTATATTTTCATGTTGATCCCCTCTTCCTTCTACACAAAAGTGGAGATCTCCGAGTATCAGAGAGGACGACTGTACTTCAATCAGAAGTTTGAGTCTGTTCTGGAACCGGGTACATACTACTTCTGGAAGAATAACATCCGAGTTGATGTCGGTATTGTGGATACTCGTTTGACACAGATGAACATCACTGGCCAGGAGATCCTGACCCAAGACAAGGTTTCCCTGCGTATCAACTTTGTCTGTAACTACCGTATCATTGATTATGTGAAGGTGCTGACGGAAATCGATGACTACTCTGAGCAGTTGCATGTTGCGGCCCAGCTTGCAATGCGGGAGTATGTCGGAAAACAAAAACTGGATGAGATTCTGGAGAATAAGGATCAGATTTCTCTGTATGTAATTCAGAAGCTCCGGGAGAAGGCTCCCACGCTGTTCCTAGAAATTGTGGATGGCGGTGTTAAGGACATCATTCTCCCCGGAGAGATCCGTGACATCATGAATACTGTACTGGTTGCTGAAAAGCGTGCCCAGGCAAGCGTAATTACCCGCAGAGAAGAGGTTGCCTCCACCAGATCCCTACTCAATACTGCGAAACTGATGGAAGAAAACCAAACACTCTACCGGCTCAAAGAGTTGGAGTACATTGAGCGGATCTGTGGTAATGTCGGCAACATCAACCTGAATGGATCTGGAGATCTGCTCGCACAACTGAGCGCGATCCTGGGCAGACAGGCATCCTAACATAATCATGGGCCGGTATGGCAGCGCTGTCTTCGGCGCAGCCTACTGGCCTATTGCCCAGTCTGGAGGAAATATGAGAGAACACGATAAAGTTATTGACGAGAAATTACGGCATCGGAAGAAGTCTAAAACTGCATCGATCTCAAACAGCATCAAGCGCGCAGACCATAAGCATCAGTATGAGAGAGTGATTGTGAAGTCCTTTCTCGGCTATCGCTGGGGTCGCAAGTGCAGCGTATGTGGCCGCTTTGATGACCGCCTCAAATATACACTTTCAGCAAATAGTAGGGATTTTATGAAAGCCGAAGCAATTGGAAAACCAGGTATCTGTTATTCGGATTATCTCTCTATCGCTGAGATTCGTAGCAAATATCCAGATGTACCAATCTTTGAATTAGGTGAAGGATACCATTATAAGGAGATTGAAAATGATTGAAGTAACTGGACTTCACAACTGTGCAAAGTGTTTTTGTGAAACGATAGAAGGAACTGCTAGAGAACAAATTCAGGCCGTCTGCGACCGGGAGGAATTTGCAAATTCCAAAATCCGCATCATGCCGGATGTTCATGCTGGCAAGGGCTGTACTATTGGTACCACAATGACGATCACGGACAAAATCGTTCCCGGCATGGTTGGAGTCGATATTGGATGTGGTATGGAAACCACTCGCCTCCAGGAGACGGAGATTGACTTCGATAAGCTGGATCAGGTCATTAGGGAGTATATCCCCAGTGGGCGCGAAGTGCGTGGTACTCCTCACGCGTTGAATGCGGAGATTGACCTTTCTGCACTTCGGTGTGCTAATCTGGTTAATCTGGACCGGGCTCGCCGCAGCATCGGCACCCTGGGTGGCGGCAACCACTTCATTGAAGTTGATCGTGGTAGCGACAGATCTTTGTATCTGGTAGTCCACTCCGGTAGCCGCCACCTTGGTACTGAAGTTGCAAACTTCTATCAGGATGAAGGACGGCGTGCTCTGTGGGGCGGTGCAAACTACCAAATCCAGCAGGCGATTACCGAACTGAAGGCGCAGGGACGCCAGAAGGAGATTGAGAGCACCATCAAGCAGTTGAAGAAAGAGCATCACTTGGAAATTCCCAAAGATTTGGCTTATGTGGAAGGAAGACTGTTTGAGGACTATATCCATGACATGAAGATCGTGCAACACTTTGCTACGCTTAACCGAAAGGCAATGACGGATGTGATACTCCGTTGCATGGGATTAACCCGTGTGGATGAGTTTACCACTATTCACAACTACATTGACACAGATGATATGATTCTGCGCAAGGGCAGCGTTTCTGCAAAAGCCGGAGAGAAGTTACTGATTCCCATCAACATGCGAGATGGCAGCCTCCTGTGCATCGGCAAGGGGAATGAGGATTGGAACTGTTCAGCGCCACACGGCGCTGGCCGCCTGATGAGCCGCAAAGCGGCCTTCGATGCGCTCTCTATGGAGGAGTTTGAGGCGGAAATGCAAGGCATTTATACAACCTGTGTCGTACCGGACACTCTGGATGAATCTCCTATGGCCTATAAGAGCATGGATGAAATCGTCAGCCAAATCGGGCCTACTGCCACGATTGTGGATTGTATCAAGCCTATCTATAATTTCAAGGCAGCGGACTGAGGGGTGCCAGGATGAACAATTTCGATGCAATTGGGCATCTCGATGTAGAAAAGATGGAGAATTTTCTGGATCAGGTATTCCTGACAGGATTAAATACAGGGATGTACGCTGCGACTCTGAATGATACTCCTGAAGTGCAGGCTGAGTTACTGGACAGAAATCCATTTGATTTGGCATGGCTTTCTGCGGAAGCGGAAAAAGCTACACTAGGAGAGCCAGCCGAGGATGGGGACGGTTATCTACTTGATGCACTTACCACGGCAATTCTAAGAAGTGCAGGTATACCTCTGGAAGAAGGTGAACAAAATGGACACATTGATTCGTGAAAAACTAATGGAGATCGAGCATAGTGAAAAGTGCCGTATTCTTCTGGCTGTTGAGTCCGGAAGCCGCGCTTGGGGTTTTCCCTCTCCGGACAGCGACTATGACGTGCGATTTATTTATGTGAGACCGATAGAACACTATCTCAAGTTAGAGCAGACTAGAGACGTTATCGAACTGCCAATCAACAACTTGCTTGATATGAATGGCTGGGATCTGAAGAAGGCGCTGTGCCTGCTGCACCGCTCTAACCCCACTGTATTCGAATGGTTCTCTTCACCCATCATCTATAAGCAAACCGACTTCGTAAAGAAGTTCAAGCCAATTCTGCACCATTACTTCTCTTCCAAGAGTGGCCTTTGGCATTACTTGCACATGGCTGAGGGCAACTATAGAGAGTATCTACAGGGTGATATGGTTAAGGCCAAAAAGTATTTCTATGTGCTTCGTCCAATCCTCGCGTGTCACTGGATTTTAGAAAAGCAGGTGCCTCCTCCAATGCGCTTCTCTGAGCTTGTTGAGAGTCAGTTGGACAGCAGCCTAAAGGCCGAAGTGGCAGATCTTCTGGAATTAAAGATGAATGTGCCGGAAGTCAAAATGATTCCGCGCATTGATAAAATCAATAAATACCTGGATGATAGCATCAGAGAAGTGCGAGAAACAATTAAACAGATGCCGACCGAGGCGATCCATAGCTGGGACGAGTTGGATGCGCTCTTCTTATCTGAATTGGGGAAATAATATATGATAGTTCTACCACCGCTCTGATGGACTATGCCAGAAGCAATTTTATACCACAAGTTGAATGACAAGGGAAGAAATCTGTGGTATAGTACAGTCAGAAACCAAGAACAACTACTTTGCAGAAAGGAGCACGAATCATGAAGACCATCTCTTCCGCTATCTTCTATATGGGCGAATGGCAGCAGGCTATCTTCCAGAGTGAGGAATATAGCTTTAGCGAAGCACGCTCATATCGAGATAAGCAGAAGTGTATGATTGGATTGATTCCCTGACCCGACTTCAGGTATCATCCTCTCTGATTATGGAAGCCGCTTGTCTTGGATATGAGACAAGCGGCTTTTTCACGCCCAAAGCTGGGCAGCATATCAGAGAGGAGGCGTTCAATGGTGGACATTCCGACAATAGATCTTGCGTTGACAGGAGCCAATATCATGAAACTGCGGAAAGCTGCTGGACTATCCGTGCATGATCTCCAATCATCGTTTGGCTTCAATTCCCCGCAGGCAATCTACAAATGGCAAAACGGTACTGCACTTCCCACGGTAGACAATCTTGTCGTCCTGGCTGCATTGTTAGGTGTGCGTATTGATGATATTTTGGTGATCGCAAAGCACGCGGTCGCTTGATATGCAGGGAGCACGCCTCCCTGCCATAAGGCCCACTCGTCTAAACGGTAAGGACACAGCCCTTTCACGGCTGCAATGACCGGTTCGAGTCCGGCGTGGGTCTCCATATGGTGCCATCGTCTAATTGGTTAGGACGCCAGCCTCTCAAGCTGGAAATTGCGGGTTCGATCCCCGCTGGCATCACCATATAGGGGTATAGCTCAACTGGAAGAGCAGCGGTCTCCAAAACCGCGTGTTGGGTGTTCAAGTCACTCTACCCCTGCCATATTGGGGCGTCGCCAAGTGGAAAGGCAGCGGACTCTGACTCCGCTATTCGTTGGTTCAAATCCAGCCGCCCCAGCCATAATATTTGGAGAGTGAACCCAGGAGGACTGGGGACCGCCTGCTAAGCGGATCGTACCATTTACAAGGTATCAGATTCGAATTCTGCGCTCTCCGCCACATGGAACCGTAGCTCAGTTGGTAGAGCACCTGATTGAAGCTCAGGGTGTGGTTGGTTCAATTCCAGCCGGTTCCACCATACGGGTCAGTACGCATAGCTGGCGATTGCAGCGGTCTGTAAAACCGTGACGTAAGATACACCGTTGGTTCGATTCCAACCTGGCCCACCAACAAGAAAGCCTCTGGAAATCCAGAGGCTTTTCTTTATCGTTGAATAAAAATCTTGCGAATTGAGACACCCCGACATCTATGCCGTTTGAAATAGCAATTGCATTCTTTATAATTAGAAATGCTCCCTATGAGGTTCCCTGCTCAGTAAATAGGGATGATTATTGGACAGATATTGTAGTAATATGGCAACATCAAGAATGGAAAGCACGAGGAGGCATTGAGATGGGTTTTAAGATTGGTTTCTCCGCAGGTGTGGATAATGATTATGATGACTACAAGGTGCAACCTGAATTGAAGCAGCCAGCAGCGCCGAGAAAGTCTCTTGTGGAGGTGTTCTTCTCTGGCCGAAATATGACCCTGACCTATTATAACGATCAGTTTGATCTGCATAGTGGAGATATGGTATATGTTGATGGCAAACTTGAAGGACTACTTGGGCGTGTAGTTGAGGTGACTTACAACTTCAAAATCAAGCTGTCAGACTATAAGCGTGTCATTGCCCTTGTAGACACAACCGTCCACGGACAGTTCTTCATGGCTGCCTCCCACTTTGTCACATTCGACCGCAATGCTATTCCGGCTGATAAGGTGGCTCTCTGGTTCAGAGCTCCATCCAAAGATGATGAGGAGTTTGTCATTGGGGGCGATGACACATCATTCAACCTGCATGACCTAAAGAGCATGAGAATCAGCAATGAGATCGCCAACCGAGGCCAAGACTACTACATTGAGAATCGTGTTCGGTACATTTCTATTGACGAGCACCGTGGCTATGCCATTGTACAGGGTACAGTCCCCTATGAGGTAGAATTTGAGTATTATGATGGAGAAATCCGCCATTTGACCTGCAACTGCTTTTGCAGTTATAATTGTAAGCATGAATTTGCTGCGATGTTGCAGCTGCGTGAGACTTTGGAACTGATTGACAAGTACTATGCTTCCGAGTATAGCAGATCCGGTTATTTCGCAGCTGTGATCAAGGGCACTCTGTTCACTTATGCAATCAATGGTAAGGAACATGGCAGCTTCTCACTTTAATTCTACAACTCTGTGGTTGTTTTATATCAAGAAGATGCTTGATTCAGCTCTGGACATTGATTATAATACTTACTAAGAGTAGGACACTACAACTTTGAGCGTGAACAGAAATTATAATTGACCCAGTGAAGCTATACATGGCCGGTGGAACTGAGCGGTTCTGCCGGCCATTCTTATCAACAGACAGAGTATCAAAGTAGACGTACCTTAGAAATGTATCAAAATCTGTTGTTCTGGAATGTGTTTTATCGTATCTAACTAATACCAAGATGAACGATGGTTTATAATGAGATACAAAGTGTGGGGGTGTGGATTTGGCTTTAATGCACATTATGTTTTCTGAAGAAGAGCAGGAAGAACTGCGGCTCTTATTGGAAGCACAAGAATGCGTACCTATCCAGTGTCAGCAAGAGTTGAGCGGTGTTTGGTATCACTCTGAATTCTGGGACTCAGAGTTAAGAATTTTGTTTCTGATGAACTTCCGAGTAACGGTATCTAGAGTATGTTTCATCCGGCAACGAATCGGGACGATGACCCGTGTTCTAGAATTGCTTAAACACTTTTGTCGATGCCATGCAGTGCAGGAGATCCTTATACAGTCAGTGGAAACAAAAGAGATGGCGGCATGGTGCTCCAAGAATGGATTTACACCTGATCCAAGAGCCACATTCGAGTTTGGTGGCGTTATTCTGGGAGACTATATAATGAAAATCAACCCGGAGACTGAAGGTAATTTAAGCGAAATTTGAGGGCACGCCAAATGAGATATGGTTATTGTCGAATTTCGAAGCCAAAGCAGAGCATAGAACGACAGATCCGGAATATCAAAGCATTGTTTCCAGACGCAGTAATCGTCCAAGAGGTCTTCACCAGAACACGGCTTGATCGGAAGGAATGGCAGAAACTTATGCGCGTCATTCAGCCGGGGGATACAATCATCTTTGATAGTGTATCCCGTATGAGCGGTAATGCTGAAGAAGGATTCGCTGCCTATCAAGAACTGTATGAAAAGGGAATCACTCTTGTCTTCCTCAAAGAGCCGCATATCAACACTGAAACTTATAAAACTGCCTTAGAAAGCAATATCAAACTCACGGGCAGTAATGTGGACTTCATTTTGGAAGGTGTCAACAGATACCTCATGGAGTTGGCCAAGGAGCAGATCCGGCTCGCATTTGAACAGGAAGTTGAAGATCTCCACCAGCGCACGCGTGAGGGAATAGAAACTGCTAGACTGAACGGAAAGCAAATTGGCCGTCAAAAGGGTGCATCGGTCGTCACCCAGAAGAGCCTGGTCGCAAAGGAACTGATTCTGAAGAGATCTCAAGATTTCAATGGGACTCTCACTGATACTGAAATGATTAAGCTGACAGGTATAGCACGAAATACATACTACAAGTATAAGCGCGAACTCAAGATGGAGCAGGAGGCATGATCTATAACTTCATAGCCGGCGTCGAGGGCTGACACCCTCATATGAATTCATAGGGAGGTGATAAGGTCGTGGTTATTGATAAATCGACTGGCAGAGGATGTGCCTTGAGCATCGCCTCGAAGACGATCTCCAGGCAACTTATTGAAGATGGAATTATAGGGAAACCACTCTTGAGAAAATCACGCAAGCAAGGCTATGATCTGGTGCGTATAGTTGATAAGCGTGGGTATTATATGAATACAAATCGCCAGCAAGTAGATGAACTAGCCGGCGAACCTCTCTGGGTTCCCTCATTCATTGATCCAAAACAATGGGAAAGGTCTGTCGGCCAGTTCACAACACTTTCTCCACTGGACAGTAATGTGGAGAAGTTCCTTCTCCCCTATATGGATGACTATCTTCAGAGCCTCACGGAAGAAGAACTCGTTGCTATGGTGCATGAGTTTTTGATCGATCAAGGAATTCTTAACACCCCGATTCGACAACGAAACGGAAAAACATACTATTTTAATACATTCTGTATCTATTCCTTGGATAAAACATCAAGTCTCTTCCCCTATGAATCACGATTGAAATTCTCCCTCTTCAAAGTTAGGGGTGAGAGTTGCTTTAACCTAACTGTCTGGAACAAAGCGGCTACCCATTTTCAGGTAGACATGACACTTGATGACTGCATCAAAATCTTTTTGAAAACAAACTTGACGACAACAGCACCTGTGGAACCATCAGAGTTTGAGCGTTTGGTTCAGCATATTGGGCCCCCTATCTATGAACGTATTCCGGAGAACAACGATGAAACAACATTTGATCGTATCCGCGTTATAGTGGGTTTGCCACGATACCTATATGGCTCATGGGAAGAGCTGAGCGAAGAGGTTTTGAAATATAAGCCCGAGATACTTCAGGCCGCAATCAGGAGGATTGCTGCGGATCGGCAATTCAAGCGGTATGGGATACCGATCAATTTCCTCAAAGTAAGTAATGCTCAATTGCTTCGTGATTACTCTTTAGAGTTGATTTTCGAATTATGCCTTCGCAATTCTGATGAATCCTGAGATCAGCTGAACATTCTCGTCAACACCATATCTGCATCACTCACTGAACATCAATATAGGCGTGATTCTTCTGCTTTTCAATACCAGAAGAATCACGCCTATTGTTTGTGAGCGTCATAACTCACCATCAAAACCATATTCAGATCTAAGCCACTCCTCACACTGCGCTTCATCCCCCAGTTTCCAGCCTTGCGAACAAAGAAAAGTGGCCATATCACGGTAATCCATTGCCTTCATGCGACCGAGATTATCTGTTCTCTTCTCAGATTTAATATCCATGATGATCTCCCCTTATGTCATTGGAGTGCCGGCTACCAGCCTTGATTCAAAAGCAACGGACTTTCGAGCGAATGATATACCACTCAAATGACTTCATTGAAATGCTCTTGCGTTGTCTGGAGCTGCTTGCGTAAGATTTCTCGCCACAAATGGTCATGGATTTCTCCCGATCCCTTTGAGACCTTGATGCGTAAGACAGTGCCATCATCTAAGACCTTGCGGAAGAAATAGTGGTCAGTTTCTTTATAGAGTTCCCAGTGATCACGTTCACAATATCGTTTTAGATCTTTCCATTTTGGCATTGAACTGCATCCTCCAATTCCTCTTTAGATGCAGCGGTCAACACTTTCATGACCAGAGGTAAATGATCTTTACGATTTGAGGACCGACTATATAATTCAAAGTTCTGATAGTACTCTTCTGCATATTCAACGAGGTCATTGATCAACTCGCTCTTGGCGGCTTCAATCGTATCTGCGTTGACTACAAGATCAACATCAACCATAGAAAGAGTCACGCTGCCATCGTCCTCAATGAAACTGTTTGCTGCGATAGGCGTGGTGCGAACGAGTTGCCGTACAGTTTCATTGGAGCATAGAACCATGTTATCTCGCGTCCTTTTGATAAATGCAGGGCGCACATGGATCACAGAATCAATTACACGGCTCCAGTCTTTGCGAACGTCGCTGGCACTTAATGCGAACATATCGGTCACTCCTTTCTCACCTCCATCATAGTACGACTTGTACGTTTTGTCAACAACGTGCGTTTTAGTATATGCTGCATTGTCGTTCCTATTCCAAGAAAAAGCGTCCGAGTTGCTTACTCGGACGCCTTACACTATCTACCGCAGCACTTTTTATATTTCAGGCCGCTACCACAGGGGCAAGGATCATTTCTTCCGATCTTGGCTTTCTTTGTGGATTGATTGGGGTGCGGACTGAGATTCTTTTGTTCGTACAGGGAAAATATCTCATTGGGAGAATGGCCGTTATTGGACCACAGGCGTGTCGAATTATCAAACGCAGAGAGTAGCCGAATAAATTCGTTGAGCTGATCCCCATCAAACTCAATTCCATGTTCTGCAAGAAGGTCAAAGCGATTCTGGAATGATTCGCTTAGCATACATGACTCATGGAGCTCAGTAACAATTTTGGGAACAAGGAGTGGGGCAACGCCGCAGGCATGAATCAGATAATCTCCCAGGTTCCGAGAGTGCTCGTTATGCTCGAAGTATCTCCAGTCGGCATATTTCAAGAATTCTTTCTTTTCGGGTATGTATCTGGGTTTATCTCCTATCTGAGCAAGCAAGTCTGACACATCAGCGAAGCTGTTGTCTTCAAAACCAATATCAACAATGTACTTGTCCCAGAAACAATAGCCAGCATCAACTACAATATGCCTGATCAAAGCATCGAACAACTCTTCTTTACTCGTTTTATCTTCGTTTTGGGAATTGAATAGCGCAACGAAGTCATCCTGGCTGATAACGCCGTAGAGGTTTGCTGCGGCCTCTGCATAGAGATGGAGCTGGTCATAGTGTTTCTTGCGTTGGATCAGGCCATCGGTGACAAGGCTGTCATAGACAGTACGAATTTCCGGGGGCACACTACAGGACAAAGAACGATTTCCTGTTATAAAATGTAAATAGCATAGACCATGAAGAATCTGATACCATCTGCTTTCTGTGAGATTCAGTTTTACTGGTTCAGAGGATTCGGCTGCTTTTCTGAAGGTTTGCCAGGCAGCACTATCAAGAACATAGAGGAGTTCTTCCAGCCGCTCCGGTATCATGAGAGCAGCCTTCACCTCTGAAATCAATTCAACCTTTCTCATTTTGGAAGAACCTTTTACATAGAAACTGCGAGCAAGTTCCCTGAGCTCAATGACGCTCTTTTTAGCCAGAATTTCCTCTACAGTTGCCGTAGCCGATAGTTCAGCACTCATGCGAAAAGTCCTCCTTAGATTGGGGAAATGACAGAATTATGTACTTCTTTGTTATTGTACCACGCACAACCAAGCATTTCAATGATGTGGATGACAGCGTATTGTAGTTCGTCATTATTTGGATACTGTTCTCATAAGTCTACTGTAAAGGGATAAAAGCAAAGGATATAGCAAACACTATATCCTTCGCTCGACTTCGGAAATAAAATTTGTATACGCTTCTTAGGTACAGGTTGTTTCTGTGCACAAGTCTGTGGGCCTCTTTTCTATCACGGGATTGGTTGTTGGGCTAGGTGATTTGCCCGGCTGCACCGTTGCCTCATTATATAACGCATTCAGAATACGCTCGTTGCTTCGTTCGACCCGCTTTATCTGACGCCACATATACAGATTGGATGAGAAAATGAGAATGGAGGCAACAGCCCCTGTAATCAAAGAGCCTTTTATTATGCCAGTTTTCTCACTACAGGCCATCAGTTTCAATATGCCGTCGCCCATCCGTCCATTGCCACAACTGGCAAGCGCAGCTGTCATCTTTGAGCCAGACTGATTAGTAGACTCCAAGACATGATAGATGCCTTCTTCCATCCACATCAATTCAAACACCTCCTAATCGCAGATGGAGTAAATCTTCACACCAGTTGCTTCTGATAACGCAAGAGCCCGGGCTTTGAGCAAATCACCAAGTTTGCCGCGTTCTTCTTCGGTTAGTTCGCTAGGATGGCTTGCCAAAAAGTCCTCAACGGCACTGGACGCTTTTGACAATCGGTTCATACTCTCGGGATCATCTCTTAACTTTAACTGCTGCATAGTGCTGCCCTCCACTTGTAGAAATTACAGCTTCTACATAGAGAATACACACTTTTGCAGATAAGCGAGTTAACAGTGTGTGTAATGTGCTTCTATGACTTTACAAATCTAACAAGTTTTCGGCAAAAGGGTTTTTCAAAAGAGAATAGCTGCTCATCAGTTCACTACCTACAGCAGTATTTAGCGCAGAGGACTGCGAGTTACTGCATAAATCCAGCATGTAGCGTAAAGCGAAATAATAATCTCCAAGATCCACATACTTGGCAGAATGTTTGAGCTGATAAATGTCTAAGAGAATTTGAGCCTCATATTCATTCAAAAAGTCTTTTTTTAATACTTTCAAAGCATCAATAGTTTCATCAGGAGGCTCATCGAAGACAGGAAGATAACCATTGTGGAGATAGTCTTTCATCGTGCGCCCCTTTTTTTTGAAAAAATCTGGATTATCTAGGAGTAAGGGGGTTACAAAGCTAAACGATACTCCCATCATCATGACAAGTGATAAATGATTGGCAGCACCCTCAACAATTCCCTCATCTCGTGATTTGCTATATAATTCTAGAATGCGAAGGATGTCTTCTTCTAAAGACTCTGGAACAACGGCCTCATTTAGAATCAGTTCTAAATTTTTGGTATGCAATGTATAAGCTTGCTTGAATTTTTCGTTTTCAAGCGCACTGGGCGCATTTATAAGCGGAAACATTTTATCCATGACTTTGCAATTGAAGATGGGGTCATAGAACGGTCGATTCGAAATGTTCTTCATGTTTGAAAGATCACTATAAAGAAGTTCATCTTCTGTTATGCGATAATGCTTTGCAATTCTAGCTATAATATCACGTTTTGGAATCCGTTCTCCTCTTTCATAATTTGATACAGCAGGAATTGTCAGCCCAATTGCATTTGCGAGGTCTAGTTGTTCTTCGCCATAGACTCGACGAAGACTTTTGATATTGGAACTCAAGTAAGGATAGTTGGGATCGGCCACATAATCACACTCCTTCCAGATGGGTATACCATATCAATTCTCCAATAGTTTCTGATTTGTCATTCTCAATCGGGCTGTACGGTATGATATGTTTGATATTCTTCAGAATATGGATCGAAGAACCACTCAGGAAGTAGATTAACCAGGCTGAGTTCTCGGATTTGAAGGATGTTATCTGGAGTAATGCGCTCCAATGTGTAATCGTGATAGAAACGCTCTGCTGGATCTTCGTCACAGTCCAGAATGGAGAGCGAGTAGACTCCTGGCGCTTTCCGCCTGCTCTTACATAAGCGGCGTTCCTGGCAGTGGTTATTAACAGCATTTTCTATTGCCGCAGCCTTTGAGGGAAATACTCCATATAGCCCTCGGGCGTTAACCAGTGCCCACCGCCCAGATTGGACTTGCGCAAATAATACGGCATCTTCTGCATCCAGTAAGCTCGTGGCACGGACTATTTCCTCTTTGGTCATTTGGAAACTCATAAAATCTGTCCTTTCTCGATTTTGGACAAACTGGTCTTTGTGTGGATTCTATTTTCGACTCTGATAACTATGCTCCAAGTTCTATTGTCGCTTCTCCATTAGCCGCAATAACAATCCTCATATTTTTGATATAGCGGTCATAGAACTGGCTCTTCTCTGCTGTGGTCATATCTGCCCTGGTAGTTCGGTATGCGTTTTCCAGAATCTCCCGAATATTCACATGGAATGCTTGATCCAAAGATTGACGGACCTCACTGAGAACAGCAGCGATTTTGATTTCATTACTATTCCCTGTGCAAAAGTCATCAATATAGCAATAGGAGATTCCCGCATCGATGAGCGCATTTTTGATGTCAGGTCCACACTTGATGCTTTCGACCATGACGAAGAAGCGAACCTCTGGCATGGCGGAAATCAGGCCCCAGTAGTCGGAATCGCTGGACACAAGAATGAAGGAGTCTACATGGTTCTGGAAGAATTCACGGCATGTGCCGGTAGTGAGCCGAATGTCCACCAAAGACTTGTTATCCTTTAGGCGCTCAATCATATTATGCTCAATAGGAATACTCGTAAATCTGTTGAGGATTTTCCATGCAGATGCTGCATGGACATCGTTATAGAGAATGATTTTGCTGATTTTATTCAGCAGCGCTTCCTGATCCAAATTCTTCAGGGTGGCATATAGTTTATAGGGATCAGAGTTTTCGCAATCTACCACCATTACGGTTTTCTCACTACGTTCCAGGAAGTGATAGATCCCAGCTTTGGTCAGGTTTCCGGCATCTGACACTTTGCTCAGGTCAGTGAAGTAGTCCTCATGCGCCTCGTAGAGAAGCGTCACAAATTTTTTATCGTTGTACAGGATGTTACCAGCACCAGCATAGGCCCAGTTAATGTAGACCTGATAGGGATACATATTTTTATGAGCGTAGTATTCATTCGCAGCCTGCTTGATTCCCATCTCGCAGAGACCATTCGGCATCAGGAAAAGACTCCGAACATAGTCCCACTTCAGCCAGAGCGGGAAGAGTGATTTGCAGTTATTGATGCGGTCTGTTAGATAGCGGTTGATATTGATGATGTATTGCGATGGTGTGCAGTTGGCTTTCTCTATGGTGATGCCATCAGTTATCAACATTTCTAAGCTATCCTGTGGAATATATTCTGGCAGTGAGTGTAGGTTTTTCAGTTCATAGCGCATCTGCTTATAGATATTTTTGAAATTCTGCTCTATTGCAGTACGCAATATGGAGAGATTACGAACAATGCGGGCATTCTTGTTTACGCTTAGTTTTTCATACCACTCCATTTTTGGGGGCTCATGTTCATTCTCGAAAATACGCTTGGGCACGCCTATGAGGTAGGCAACTTTTGAAACGACTGTGTAGGTACTATTTTCAAAGGCTGTGTATGGCAAGTTTCCGCTATCCAACGAAGTATATTCATTTGCAGAGCACATAGTTGAGCCTCCATTCCGCGATGATGGAACATCACACCTAACCATTGTCTTACTATAAGTAAGAATATCATACCTTCTTGCTTGTGTCTATTTCTTCATCGCGGATTGCAGCACACATCTTTTGAAACCTTTCATATCCCCACCACTGAGGGTTCAAGTATCCCTGGTCGGCATAGCAACTTAGAGTTTCTTCTTCTATATCACGCGCTGTTCGGAGCCAGGGGCATTCTTGTTGAATGACTTCCTTCAAGCAGGCATAGATCTGCTGATCGCCGGCACGCTCGATTAGAGCGTGGATCATCTGACACCATTCGCCTAACTCAATATCGCCTACATCTGTCATGACGCCAAAGCGATAATCCATCACCTTGCTTTTGCCACGGCCAGACACATGGCACGCTCTGCCGGTTCCGTACTGATGCCGAAGTTCTTGCAGTGTGTACTCTCTATCCATCGTATCCTCCTCAGCGAAAAGCGGACATCATATCCCCAAGATCCTCTGACGGGTGCTGCTCCCTCTGGTCAGCGGCTGAGATTGCTCCAAGGCTGCCATCAGCCTGCATCTCACAGATGACCTCACGGATCATCTGCTTCATAGCACTTTTGTTGAATTCCTCCGCAGCTTCAGGACAACTCATGTAGTGGAGAATTGCATTGACGACCAACTCTGTTTTATTGCGTGGCCGCTCACGAAGGATTTCCAGCACCTTACGGTGCCGGAAATCATATTCGTTGAACTGGAGAACAGCACGTGGCTTCTCACCGGGCATGAGTTCTCACCTCGCTCTCATACAGAAGTTGGTAGCCGAGGGCATTGGCATGGATGTTATCAATGAAGATGGGAAATGCTACCTTGCCACTCCGTTCAATCATGCTCCGGAGCAAAATCGACCCACCACCAGCGAAAACACACTTACTGGTCTTCACATCAATGCTGTGCTCCCGGAGGAAGTTGTAGAATTCATTGAGGAATTCAGTGACAATATTTCGAATGAGCAGCTGGACCTCGCCGGGTAGCATAGTATCCAGGATTAAAAAGCGATCATGAAACACTTTCGTGTACCGCACTTCCAGCGAAGGATACTGGCTATTGAAATTATCAACATCTCCTTGCGATAATTTGGTTCTTTTCAATGTGTACATCACAACAGATACATTCTCATTCTTTTTTGCGAGAAGATTCAGCGTTCCTACATCCACATAGCCATCAATTAAAACGATTTCCTTTTCAGCTTTTTGAATCAGATTAACAATCAGGCTAAAGGCATCATATATCTGGCCGTCAAAAAACACTTTCTGCTTTGATTCCTCATGGTCAGATATATATTCAAATATCTGATCCAATTTTTCATCCGTTTGCTTTTGATATTCCAGTTGTTTTAATTCCACATTACTGATGCGTTCAAAAAGCAGGGCATTATTTGCAATAAATCTCCTCATTTCCACAAATGCGCGCATAATACCAATGCTTACCTTAATCGCTACTTCGCTATGCAGCACACTCGCCAACATAGAGATTCCCTGCTCTGTAAATACATAAGGAAGTGTCCTACGACCACCATAATTATTTTCGTCCTGCGCAAAACTTGAAATGCCAGTTTGGCATCTCAAGTTTTGATATTCCTCTTTCGTGAGCTGAAAACGAAAATCTTCTGGAAATCTACTAATATTTCTTTTTACCGCTCTATTCAGTGCCCCTGTCTCAACCTGATAAAGAACGGCAAGATCACTATCCAGCATGACCTGCTTGTCTCTAATAACATAAATCATTTTCTCAATCGACGGTTGAACGATTTCAACTAAATCATTTGTAATATCATCCGTCTTTTTTGCTTCTGGTGTAATTTCTGCCATAAATTCTCCCTACAACAACTTGAGATGCCAAACTGGCATTTCAAGTTTGGTAATTTATTATCTATCCTTTGCCAATGCTCGATTTACCACATCAAATAACTCCTCAGGTTTATTGTACTTTACCCTTGCATAGATGTCCATAGTTGTTTTACTGTTTTCATGTCCTGCAAGGTACTGAACCGTCTTAGGGTCCACCCCTGCATAGAGAAGATTGGTAATGTAAGTGTGCCGCAGCTGATGTGGGGTCACATCAAAATCTATCGTATATCTGATTTTGGGTTGATTCTTCTGTGTCATGCCCAGCGTTGGAGTAACCGTATATTTGATACTCTCCCCATTTACATACTTATAGTAGTTCCGGGGCTTAGTGGAACGGACAACTACATACTGCCATACCCTCTGAAACTGTGAATATGCAAGTGGTTCTCCTTTGCTGTCAGCGATCACATAATCTGATATGGAATTTTCTTTCGCTTCCCGCAGACAATCTACCAAACACTTCGGTATTGGAATATCTCTTTTCGCTGCCGGAGTCTTTAACACCGTAGAAACCACGGGTCTGTTATGCTCTGACCTCCATGCTCTCCGCACGGATATATACGGAGTAGGTGCGTCCAGGAATACACAATCCCATTGCAGTCCAAGCGCCTCCTCTCGGCGAAGCCCGGAATACAAGCAAATCATAATGAACAAATAGGGAGGCAGCCCCTTGACTGTATCCAGCAACACCTCAACCTGCTGGTCGGTTAATGCGTCTTTCTTCTTCGTTGGCCTTCCGCCCTTTGCAGATATTCCAACACAAGGATTATAGCTAATCAGCTCACTACGCTCTGCCGAGTAAAAAATACATTTGATGAGCATATTTACCGTATTGTATAAGCCCTCCGATTTTTTGGTCAGCGGCACAAGTGCCAGACGAATATCATCTGCGGTCACTTCCTCCATATACATATCACCTAAAGGCTTAATGATATAATTTCTCATGTCAGAGGTATAGCCCTTCATCGTAGCTGAAGATACCTTTGCTGATTGCATTAGCAGCCATTTCTCGCAATACTCAGCAACCGTGGGATGCTTCCGCCGGAAAATAATCTCCTCAACCTGCTTCTTCGCTGCCAGCTGCTTTTCATACAGTTCTTCACAGGTGGACGCATACAAACTGACCTGCTTGCCATCCGCATCCAAAATTCGAGTTCGATAATACAAGGTTCCCTTTCTCGTAACGGTTCCGTACTGCGGAACACTCCTATTTTTCTTTGCCATATTGATTTCCTTTCTTGATAATGAGCGTTTACAACTTACACCCCCGTTTTATCAGAAAGCACGAATTTAATCAAAGATACGGATTAGGGGAAACAAAGAGCGAGACATCCTTGCCTCGCTCTTACTGCTTATGATATTCCATTACTTCTGTGCTTTAGGATCGAACACCATCCCACTGAGCAAATGCGCCACCCATACTTTTAACCAGCTCGTCCGGTCGATTGTATTTGACCTTGGCATAGATGTCCATTGTAATCTTGCTACTCTCATGACCTGCCAGATATTGAACCGTTTTGGGATCTACCGACGAATGGATCAGGTTCGTGATATATGTGTGCCGAAGCTGATGGGGTGTTACCTCGAAGTCCAGACTGTAAACTACTTTCCCATTATGAGCGGCCTTTTCTCCCAAAACAGGCGTGACCGTATGCCTGACCCTTTTTCCATCTTCATACCGGTAATAACTCCGCTCCTTGACTGTTCTGGTAACGATGTACTGCCAGAGCCGCTTAAACTGCGTGTAGGACAATGGATCGCCATCCCGATTTGGAACAACATACTCCGAAGTGGAATTTGCCTTTGCTTCTCTCAGACAGTCTGCCAAGCAGATGGGGAGAGGAATGTTTCTCTCCGCTGCCTTTGTTTTCAATTCATCAAGAATGACCGGTCGGTTGCTTTCTGTGTGCCATGCCCTTCGTACTGTTAGGTATGGAGTATCCGTATCAAGATATACAGAATCCCATTGCAGGGCGAGGATTTCTTCTCTCCGCAATCCTGCATACAGACCAAGCATCACAAATACATACGGCGGAAGCCCTTGAATGGCATCCAATAAGCGGGCTGCCTGCTCATCTGTCAGAGCTTCTTTTTCTTTCTGCGGAACTCCTCCGCCTTTTGAGGTCAGATAGACTGTTGGATTTTTCTCAATGACCCTGCTTTCCTTTGCTGCCCGGAAAATAGATTTGTAAAGGACAACCACCGACTTATAAACCGAAGTCGATTTTTTGGAAACAGGAACGAGGGCAAGCTGGATGTCATCCAAAGTCACATCCGCCATCCGCATATCTCCCAATTCTTTGATAATGTGCCTTCTGACTTTAGATGTATAGTCGGTCATTGTAGTAGCTCGTACATGAACCGACTGCATCAGCAGCCATTTCTCACAGTAGTCTGCAACGGTGGGAGACTTTCGACAAAATGTATCATTGTCGATCTGCTCCAACGCATTCAGTTCCTTATCATATAATTCTTCAGGTGTCCTTGCATAAAGGGCCACCAATTTTCCATCTGCATCCTGAACTCTTGTCCTGTAATAGTCAAGACCGTTCAGCGTAACTGTACCGTATTGTGGAATCGCTCGTTTTCTATTTGCCAATTCCTCCACCTCCTAAAAAAGATCTCCAGCGCTGTACCTTTGTTTTATCAGACATCCCTGATTCCATCAAGGATACGGACCTGCTCACGATCTTCCGCGAGGCTTGCGGTAAGTGGTGCTTCTTTCAACAGGCTTTGCCCTGTGCGTACATTTTGCAATATACTCCTGGAGACCTGCCGCAGTAAAATACACACAGCCATTCTGAACATACTGTACATAAGAGATCAGGCCGTTGTTACGGGCGGCATCCAGCGTTGCGATGCTGATTCCTAGGATTTCAGCAGCTTCTTTTCGTGTAATGAGTTTTTCCATAGTCCATATTCCCTCCAATCTGCCAAGGTTATCATCGTGCTTTCAAAATCACATGAATACGCTGGCAGCCGAAACTGCCAGCGCATGGTATCTGATTTTGAATAGAAAATGACCATCTAAGAAAGTAATCGCTTCATATTTTAATATGACTCAATTCTCGTCACATTTGCCACGCAACCCTGACGCTGGGAACATAGCAGGTCTCCGCTGGCGCGGTTGTCATAACTCCGCAGCGTCGTTTTACTCGTGCGCCGCAGGGTTCCCCCCAAGTCTTTAGGAGGCCGTGAGGAAGTATCTTTAAGCCCCCGTGCAGTCCTCGCGCCGGATCTGCCACCATCCGTTTTGTGAAATCGTAGATCGCTCCGAAACAGCTCTATTCATCACCTCCCTGACTGCTCCATCTTCGCGGCGTTCCACACTCGCTCGTACACGGGTTATGTACCTGTTATGCTGTCTATGAAATTGTCAAAGTGCTGTTGAAGGGAGAAAACTTGTCCTTCTATTAACTCTGACAAAAAGAGCAAAAAACGAGCGCACCAAACGAAACTTTTTCAAAAATACTTTGTCAGCTGTTTCAACCCACGCCGGATACTGTCTCGGACACGGCTTGGATCTACACCCTCCGCCGAGGCAATTTCGCTCACACGCATACCCAGGTAATACCGGGCATAGATTCGCTTAAGGAAACGCGCCGGCTCATTGGGGAGAAAGAGACCCGCGAGCGGGTAAAGCGGCTGAACGCCGTCATCGCGAAGGTCTTGGCCGGCATGAAGCCGCCGGATGACCTGACCGTAACGGAATGGGCGGAGAAAAACCGCCGCCTGTCCACCGAGGCCAGCGCCGAGCCTGGCCCCTGGCGCACCGACCGCACCCCTTACCTCCGGGAGCCGATGGACGCATTTACCGACCCCCGGGTGCGCCGCATCGTCATGGTGGCGGCGTCCCAGGTGGGAAAGTCGGAATTCCTCAACAACACCATCGGCTATATCATCGACGAGGATCCCGGCTCCATCCTGTTCGTCCACCCCACGACCATTGACGCCAAGGAGTACTCCAAGCTCCGTATCGCTCCGATGATCCGGGACTGCCCCACCCTCAAAAAGAAGGTGGCGGACCCCAAAAGCCGCGACAGCGGAAACACCATCCTGCAAAAGACATACCCCGGCGGCATCCTGACGATGTGCGGTTCCACCGAGGCCCACGCTCTGGCATCCAAGCCCATCCGCTACATCATGGGGGACGAGCGCGACCGCTGGGCGACCTCCGCCGGCAACGAGGGTGACCCCTGGGAACTGGCCCAGGCCCGACAGACCACGTTCTACAACGCCAAGGCTCTGGAGGTCAGCACCCCCACCGTTAAGAACGCCAGCGCAATCGAGGCGTCCTACGCCGAGGGCACGATGGAGCGGTGGAAAAGCAAATGCCCCCACTGCGGAGAGTACCACGAGATCAACTTCGAGGACATCCGCTATGAGCACGAGGAAAGCGTGGTGGCTGGCCGCAAGACCTTCAAGGTGCTGCGCGTCTGGTACGTCTGTCCTGGCTGCGGGTGTATCTCCAACGAGACGACCATGAAGCACCAGCCCGCGCGCTGGGAGGCGGACAACCCCGATGCATACGCCCAGGGCGTCCGCTCTTTCTGGCTAAATGCCTTTGTCAGCCAGTGGGCTTCCTGGAGCTCCATCGTGCTCAAGTATCTCAAAGCGATCGGCAACACCCGGAAGCTCCAGGTGGTCTACAACACCTGCTTCGGCCTGCTGTGGGAAGACCGCGGCGACCTGGAGGACGAGGACAGCCTCATGGCCCGCCGGGAGGACTACGGCACCCGGCCGGACGGCGCTCCCGTGGAGCTGCCGGAGGGGGTGCTAGTGCTCACCGCCGGCGTGGACACCCAGGACGACCGCATGGAGTATGAGGTCGTCGGGCACGGCCACTTCGGGGAAACCTGGGGCATTGAAAAGGGCATCGTCATGGGCAGGCCGGATGACCCGGATACCTGGGCCAAGCTGGACGAGATGGTGTTCAACCGAGTGTTCCGCTTCGAGGACGGCCTGGGACTCCGAAGCTCTATGACCTTCGTGGACGAGGGCGGCCACTTCACCCAGGACGTCCGCCTCCAATGCCGGGCGCGCATCTCCCGCAAGGTGTTCTGCATCAAGGGTATGCCCGGGGCGGATAAGCCCTACACCTCTCCGCCGAAGAAGATGAAGATCGTGGTCAATCAGGTCGCCATCGGCACCTGCTGGCAGTACCAGCTCGGCGTCGACTCCGGTAAGCAGATCATCATGGACAACCTCAAGGTGCAGAAGCCGGGCTCGAAGTACTGCCACTTCCCGAGGCGGGACGACTACGGCCCCGGCTACTTTACCGGCCTGCTCTCCGAGCACCTGGTATATGACCCGGCCAAGAAGCAGCCCTGGGTGTGGGAGAAGATACCCGGCCACGAGCGCAACGAAGCCCTGGATTGCCGCAACTACGCCCTGGCCGCATTCAAGGCCCTGCCTGCCAACCTGGACGAGATAGACAGGCGGCTAAAGGCGGCCCGGGGGAAAGCCCCCTCTACGGGCGTTGCAACGGCTCCGCCGCCCCCCAAAAAGCAGACCAAGCGCGGTTCCGCGCTGAAAAAATATTACGACGAATGGTAGGTGATGCCCGATGGCAGATATGACCGACGTGAAAATCCGGCTGAACTTCTGGCGCTCCGCCTATGAGAAGCTGACTGCGGCTTACACCGCCCTGGTAGACGGCCGCGTCAAGAGCTATACCATCGACGACCGGCAGCTCACCCGCTTCGACCTTAGCACCCTCAAGGACGAGATCGAGGAGGCCGAGCAGAAGATCGACGAGTTGACCGCCCTGCTGAACGGCAGGCGGCCCCGCAAGGCCTTCGGCGTCATCCCCCGCGACTGGTGACCTTTTTCGTGAGGTCACGAAAATGATATGGGTACAAGCCCGAGAGGGCTTTACCACGGGCAGCCCGGCGGAGTTTGTCAGCTCCTTTCGCCGCCGGGCAGCCCGTTTTTTATGCAACATAGGAGGTGGGCGACATATACCGCGATAAGAAAACCGGGCTGTTCATGCCCGACACAGCGCGCCCCCAGGCCAAGGGATACAGCGAGGCCGGCGCCAGCATGACCCGGCGGGCGCTCAAAGGCTTTACCCCGCGCAGCGGCTCCCCTAGGGAGGACATCGACTGGAACAACTTCACCCTCCGCCAGAGGGGGCGGATGCTGTATATGTCCTCCCCGGTGGCGACGTCAGCCATCAACACCAATCGGACGAAGGTAGTCGGCGTCGGCCTGACCCTCAAGAGCTCCGTGGATCGGGAGGTGCTGGGCATCTCCCCGGAAGCAGCCAAGGAGTGGCAACGGCGCACCGAGGCGGAGTTTTCCCTATGGGCCAGGAACAAGGCCAACTGCGACGCTACCGGCATGAACAATTTTTACGGGATGCAGCAGCTGGCGCTGGTGGCGTGGCTCCAGAGCGGAGACGTTTTCCCCGTGTTCAAGCGGAGAAACCCCACGCCGGTAAATCCCTACTCCCTGCGCATCCATCTTGTGGAGGCCGACCGGGTGCGCACCCCCGCCGAGTACGGGGGCGGAACGGCTGTGGCACACATCACGGACGGGAAGAACCCGGAGAACGGAAACCGCATCTTTGACGGGGTGGAGGTGGACAACGACAGCATGGTCGTCGCCTACTACGTCCACAACACCTATCCCTGGCAGACCACGACAGAGCCGACCAAGTGGACGAGGGTGGAGGCCTACGGCCCCAGGACGGGCTTGCCGAACATCCTCCACATCATGGGGAGCGAGCGGCCGGACCAATACCGTGGCGTGACCTATCTGGCTCCAGTGATCGAGCAGCTGCTGCAGCTACGCCGGTACACGGAGAGCACGCTTATGGCCGCCCTCGTCCAGTCTTTCTTTACGGCGTGGATCATCACCAAGACCAGCCAGACCGAGATCCCCGTCAACGAGGTCGGCACCGGCGACATCGCCGGTGTCCCCGCGGCAAATCCCATCGAGAACAACCTATCCGGAAGCGACAGCGAGTATGAGATGGGCCCCGGCACGGTTTCTCACTTGGCGGAGAATGAGGACATCAAATTCGGAAACCCCAGCATCCCCACCACCGGCTTTGATACCTTCGTCAAGACCTTCTGCCAGCAGACCGGCGCGGCTTTGGGAGAGCCCTACGAGGTGCTGATGAAGACCTTTAACTCCAGCTACTCGGCCTCCCGCGCCGCTCTCCTGGAGGCTTGGGAAGAGTTCAAGATGCGCCGGAGCTGGTTTGTGGCCGACTTCTGCCAGCCGGCCTATGAAGTGTGGCTTTCGGAGGCGGTGGCCCGCGGCCGCATCAAGGCCCCGGGCTTCTTTGAAGACCCCCTGGTGCGGGCCGCGTGGTGCGGCGCGCGCTGGATCGGCCCCGTGCAGGGACAGCTCGACCCGTTGAAAGAGGCCAACGCCGCCGTTGTCCTGGTCGACCACGGCTTCAAGACCCACGAGCAGGTCACGCGCGAGCTGGGCGGAGGCGACTGGGAGGCCAACGTGGAGCAGCTAAAAGCAGAAAACGCGAAGCTCGCGGAAGCGGGCGGCGCACGGATTACCAACCTGCCGAGCTCCGGTGCCGATGACGGCGAAGGCGGCAATGGCGAGGGCGAAGGGAAGGGAGAAAACGCATGAGCAAAACAGTACCGGCCGCGCGGCCTGCCGTGAACATCAAGCGGGCCGTCTACGCGATGGCCACTACCGACGGCCAGAGCGCAGAGATCACCATGTACGGTGACATCTACGAGCAGCACCCCACCGACTGGGACGGAAATCCTGTCGAAGGTGAGTTCGTGCTTCTGCCTGAGTTCATGGAGGACCTGGAGCAGATCGCCTCCTGCAAGGACATCACCATCCGCATGAACAGCTACGGCGGCGACGCCGGCGTGTCTATCACCATCCACAACCGGCTCCGGGAGCTGGCGCGGGGCGGAGCGAAGCTCACCTGCGTCGTGGACGGCGTGGCGATGTCCGGCGGCTCGCTTATCATGTGCGCCTGCGACACGGTGAAGGTCAACCCCTCCAGCCTGGTGATGATCCACAAGTGCTGGACGTTCCTGTTCGGTGGCTACAATGCCGACGAGATGCGGGCCCTGGCAGACAGGAATACGGCCTGGGATAAGGCCCAGGCGACCATCTACAAGCGCAAGACCGGCCTGTCTGACACCGTTTTGACCCACATGATGGCGGACACGACCTATATGACGGGCGGCGAGGCGGTAGAAAAGGGCTTTGCCGACGAGCTCCTGGAGGACGCAGCTCCTCTGGATATTGCCGCCAGCGCGGACGGCCGGAGCCTGTTCGTCCGCGGCCGCACCATCCACCTCACTCCGGGGATGTTCGCCCCGGATAGCATTCCCACGGTCGATCCCGAGGCCTCGGCCCCGGCTAAGACACATACAAATCCGCCGGCCAAGACCGGCAGAAAAGGAGGAAGTACACCTATGGCAAGTACTGTTGAGGAGCTCCGGGCGGAGTACCCGGAGCTGACCGCGCAGCTGGAGGCCGAGGCGAGAGCTGCTGCTAACCCTGCCCCCAGCGCAGCGGCCGAAGGTGACGGCGGGGCTGACCCCGCCCAGGCCGAGCGCCAGAGAATCCAGGAGATTGACGCCCTGGCATCTCTCTATGACGCCGAGAGCATCCGGGAGGCCAAGTATGGCGAGCATCCCTGCACGGCCCAGGAGCTGGCCTACCGTATGGCTCAGAAAGCCGCTCAGACCGGCAAGAGCTACATGGCGGCCCTGGAGGCTGACACCGGCGCGTCCGGCGCGCAGCAGGTCGGAGCCGCCAACAATGAGGGCGCGCCCGCCGGTGAGCTCACCCCGGAGCAGCGCATGGCGAAGGGCCGCGCCGATGCGAAGGCCCTGAACAAGAAGGAGGATAAGTAACATGGCGAAGCATCTCAACGACAAGGTCGGCTCTATGGAGTACGACAAGCTGATCGCCGGTATCACACCGCCTGTGAAGGTGGCCTCCGGCATCATCACCAAGCTGTCCGTCGCCGCCACCTATCCGCGGGGCACCGTCCTGTGCCGCAGCTCCGGCACCGGCGGCGATGGCAAACTGAAGATCCTCGGCACCACCGCCGCCGAGAGCGAGACTTTGACCCCCGACTGCATTCTCTGCGATGACGAGGACATCGGCACCGACGCCGATGCCAATGTCGCCGTCTATGTGATGGGCTGCTTCAATGAAGACGCCATGACCGTGGATGATGAGTACACCATCACCCAGGCCGACAAGGACACCCTGCGCGAGCGCGGAATCTATCTTGCCCAGGTCCTGGACTAAAAGGAGGACAAGAATATGCCTTTCGACATTTTTGACACCTACTACATGGCGGGCATGGTCCAGGAGATTGTCCCTGTCCAGAGCTTCTTCCGTGACCGCTATTTCCCCACCAACGCGGCGACCGACATCTTCAACGCCAACAAGGTGCTGGTGGAGTACCGCGACCGTGACCGGGCTATGGCTCCCTTCGTTGTGCGCCGTGCCGGCGACATCCCCGTGGCCCGCGGCGGCTACGAGATCCACGAGTTCGAGCCGCCTTTCACTGCTCCCTCCCGTCTGCTGACCATGGATGACCTGCAGAAGCGCGGCTTCGGGGAGGCTCTGTATGCCGGCAGCACCCCCGCCGAGCGCGCCCGGGCGCTCCAGATGCAGGACCTCACCGACCTGGACCGCCGCATTCAGCGCCGTGAGGAGTGGATGGCCGTCCAGACCATGATCAACAACGGCTGCACCATCGTCGCCTACATCGACAACGACACCGTGGGCGAAACCTACGACATCTTCTACTTCGACACCACCGGCTCCAACCCCGCCAAGTACACCGTGGCGAACAAGTGGGACGCTGGAGACGGCGACTGGAAGGGTGACGTCGCCGCGATGGTGAACGACCTGCTGGATCGCGGCCTCCCCGCCACCGACCTGATCGTGGGCACCGACGTGGCCGCTTTCATCCAGAGCGACGAGGCCACGCTGAAGCTGCTGGACAACCGGCGCGCCGAGTATGGCCGCCTGGCGCCCCAGGTGCGCTACCCCGGCGTGGTATGGATCGGCAACCTGAACTTCGACGGCACCGACCTGGACATCTTCTCCGTGCGCGAGACTGTGCTGGACAAGGACGGCACCATCCGCCTGTTCCCCGCGACCTCCGCGATGGTCACCGCTCCCGACTGCGGCCACATGATGTATGGCCGCGTCGACCAGATCGAGGACGACAACGAGTACCACAGCTTCGCCATGCAGCGCGTGCCCAAGTTTGTCGTCGACAAGGACAAGGATACCCGCAAGCTGCGTCTGGCCGCCCGCCCCCTGGCTGCACCCCGGAGCAAGGCCCCCTGGATGTACGCAGCCAACGTGGTCGGCACCTGATAGGGCTGGGAAAGGAGCAACACCATGAAGCATGTAAAAATCACCAACGGCCTGTACGGCTACCGGCCCGAGGGGGCGAAGCACCCCCGGTCGGTACCCGCGGGCGGTCTCTGCGTCGTGACTGACACCGAGGCCGCCCGCCTGGCCTCCCTCGGTGTGGGTGTCGTACTCGAGGACATCCCCGAGGAAGATACCGCAGGGGCCGTTGCAACGCCCGCAGAGGGCGAGGACGGCGCGGGGACAGGCGTGGACACTCCCGATGGGGACGGGCCTGCGGAGGGCGAGGGCGCTGCCCGTCTTGACCCCGAGCAGCTTAAAGAGCTCACCAACGCCAAGCTCCGGGAGCTGGCCGAAGGCCTGGGTATCGACACGGCCAAGCTCAAGACGAAGGCACAGCTAATCGCGGCCATCACTGACATCCCCCTGGAGGATGCCATCTCCGGTGGGGAGGGCGACGAGGAGGCTCCGCCCAGCCTGGGGGCGGAGGGGCCGGTGGAATGAGCGGCTTCAAGGACATGGTAGCCAAAGACGTCCACAGCGTCTTTCTCAACCTGGATGAGTTCGCCGAAAAACGCACCATTCGCTATGACGGAGAGGAGTACCAGGACATCCCCGTCGTCTTGTCCGGCCTGAAGGAGCGGGAGCGACGCCAGCTCCAGTCCGACCACCTCCAGGGGCTCTACCTGGTATCCTCCGTCCTGCACTGTGCGCTATCTGACCTGGGCGGCAACCAGCCAGAGAAAGGACAGCGCATCAAAATCAACGACCAGGAGGGCGGAGGCGGTTTCTTCCGGGAGTTCTATGTCGCCTCCTCGGTCTGTGAGCTGGGTATGCTCCGGGTGGAACTGGAGGCGATCGACGAATGAGCTACGCCATTACCATTGACGAGATCGACGGCAGCCTTGAGCGGGTATCAAAGCTCCTGGCCGGAGTTCCCGACGGCGTTTACCGCGCCGTCGGCAGCGCCCTGAAGCGGGCAGCGCGGCACGGCCTCACCGTCGGTATGAAGATCGTTTCCGAGGAATACGCCATTTCCCAAGGAGAGCTGAAAGCCCGGACGAGGAACATCAACACCGTCATCAAGGATGCCGCCGGCGCCTACTCCATCACCTTCGGCTACCGTGGAAACGTAATCCCGCTGATTAAGTTCGACACCAAGTTCGGCTCGGATGGGCGGGTGCATACCCGCGTGCTGCGCTCCAATGCCCAGGAGGCGCTGGACAATGCCTTTGTCACCCAGGTAGGCGGGCACACCGGCGTATTCGAGCGAGAGGGCCCTGAGCGCTTTCCAATCCGGGAGCTGTTCGGGCCCTCTGCCGTCCAGGCCTTCTACGCCCACGAGGAGACGACCGACAAGATGGACGAGGAGATCCTAAAAACCTACGAGAGCCGCATTGAGCACGAAATCATGCGGGTGCTCAACGGGTGGGGAGGGTAGCCGATGGATAGGGTTATGCTCCTGGAGGAGCTGAAGGCCGTCACCGAGGAAGCGATTAAAGACCTGATTATGCCGGTTCGGGTGCAGAGCGCCGAGGAGAGGCAGCAATACCGGGCGGCGGAGGTCTACCTGATGCGGCTCCCGGATGGCACATCCGCGAAAAAGAAGGCCCCCTACATCATCCACCAGGCGATCACCAGCAGAGACGTCCAGCCGGCCGGCGAGCGAGAGCGCGGCGTGGCCGTGGTGCGTTCTATTTTCGCTGTTTACAGCGGCGACGAGCAGGAGGGCGGCCTTATGCTGCTCAATCTCATGGAGCGGCTTCGCATCCGCCTTTTAAGACAGGTCGTCATCGGGCGGCGCTACCAGCTTGACCTGGAGGCTGGCTTGGAGACCTTCATCTACCCCGATGACACCGCCCCCTATTTTGCCGGAGAGATGACGACCACCTGGCGTGTCCCCGGCGTGGAAAGAGAGGTAGCAGAATGGCAGTAGTAAAGAAAGAAACGGCCGAGAGCGCCGCCGAGCGCGCCGGTGAGCACGCGGAGGAGCCCAAGGCCCCCAAGAAAACCAAGAAACCCGACGGCAAGGCCGCCGGGTTTTGCGTCTACCTCGGCCCCAGCATCCGGGGAGTAATCCAGTCCGGCGCGGTCTATCGGGGCGGCAAAGCTGATGTGCTCAGTGAGTTGGCTCCGGCCCTGGAACGATACCCGCTGATCGCCTCGCTGATTGTCACCGGCGACACGCTCCCCGAGGATCGCATCAAAGTCAAGACCGCCGGAAACCTGCTGAATGTGAACTACAAGAAGCTGGCCTCCGGCAGAAAGTAAGGAGGAAGCACTATGGCAAATCATGGCGTAAACGTCTCCCAGCAGGCGACCAGCGTCAGCACCCCCGTCGTGGCCGAGAGCGGAGTCCCCTTTGTCGTCGGCGCGGCCCCCGTGCAGAGCGCGGCGTCTCCCGCCGCTGTCGGCATCCCTGCTCTCTGCACCAGCTGGGCCGAGGCTGTGGAGAAGCTGGGCTACTCGGACGACTGGGCCAGCTATCCGCTCTGTGAGTTTGCGTATTCCCACTTCAAGCTGTTCGGCTGCCAGCCGGTCATCTTCTGCAACGTCCTTGATGCCGCGGACATGAAGGAGGCAGTGGCCGCATCCGATGTGGCCCTGGCCGACCATAAGGCCAAGCTGCCCATCGAGGCCATCGACGACAGCAATCTGGTCGTCAAGGCCGCGGGCGGCGCCGGCGATGCCTACGTCAAGGACACCGATTACAGCACCTACTACGACGGGGAGTTTCTTGTCATTGAGGCGCTGGCCGACGGCAAGGCCTATTCCGCTTCGCAGATCAACGTGGCCTACAACAAGGTCAAGCCCGCGTCTGTGGACGATACCGCTGTTGCTGCGGGGATGGAAAGCATTGAGCTGTGCATGACCACGCTGGGCATCGTGCCCGACCTGATCTGCGCCCCCGGGCACTCCCAGTCCTCGGTCGTGGCCGCCGTCATGGCGACCAAGGCCGGCGGCATCAACGGGATGTTCCAGGCCAAGGCGCTGATCGACATCGACTCCAGCTCCTCCGGCGCCACCAGCTATACCGCGGCCATCACCGAGAAGAGCGGGAAGAACTTCGTCGATGTGGACGAGATTCCCTGCTGGCCCATGCTCAAGCTCGGGGACTACAAGTTCCACATGAGCACGCAGCTGGCGGGCCTGATGGCCCAGGTGGACACCGACAACGGCGGCTGCCCCTAGAGTTCTACAAAAACCTTCGTTCACACCTGGAAAGCATCATCTACATTATCCAGGCGGAGGGAGTTGCAACAGGCTATGTAGCTACTGCACCATGCGGTGAGTATATGCGGATAACTGTTCCAGTTCAAGTGTCTGCCGATGTGCAGCCGCCGCACATTTCTATCGAACCGCCAGCTGGTTCTTGTGCGAGCGGCTTGTATATGCGTATTACAACTCCGGTACAGGGGAACAAAACAGAAACCTATTCCAAAATTACAACGGGAGGTATCAACACATGAGCTGGAATAAATCGACCGTCACAGATTCCGGCGTCGTCCTGTTGAATGAATCACTGGCTGGACATACGCTGACAATCACAAGCGCGGTGGGCGGTGCGGGTACGCTGGACGATGAAGCATTGAAAGCAGCTACTGATGTAGTGGACAAAAAGCAAACTTTTAACCTCCTGGGCATCGAGGACTTTGAGCAAGGCAAGCGGATTGGAATCCAGATCACAAATAAGGGCATTTTAGAATCCTATATCCTGCATCAGATTGGCGTAAGGGCAAGGCTGGAATATCAGGAAGAGGAATCTCTTCTCTTTATTCTACAGGATGACCGCGGCATCGAGGTTCCCGCTGAGGTGGATAACCCGGGCTTCTTATTTGAGGTTTATGCGGTCATTGCTGTTTCTAACAATGCCAATATTACCATTAGTACAACTTCTGGTGCTATCGCCTCTGTTGAATATGTTGTCGAAAAGATTTCCGCCGAAATCATTAAACACAATGCCGATAAGAACTCTCATAAGGATATTCGGGAGGAGATCAAAGCTGTCAAAAAGATGGCAGAGGAGGCCGGGGAAAGTGCTGGGAACGCTATCTCTAATGATCAGATAGGTGTTCCCGGCGGAGTAGCATCCCTTGGGAAAGATGGCAAGGTGCCGAAAGAGCAACTTCCCACACTGGACTATATCCCCACCACCGAGAAGGGGCAGGCGGGCGGCGTGGCGACGCTGGGGCCCGATGGCAAGGTGCCAGGTGAGCAGCTCCCTGATATCG
>ENA-UOJP01000981-UOJP01000981.1-human-gut-metagenome-genome-assembly--contig:-C102-NODE-981-length-40912-cov-5.681303_pt1 | contig 40912 bp, 29 predicted proteins | sample MGYA00242353_ERZ723900 | MGnify/ENA metagenome assembly ERZ723900
AATCAATTATGACCTAAAAAGATGATAATTGATTTAGGTGGGATATATTTTCAGTTGATTTGACTTATTATCCCCGCCTTATTTACGCATCCGGTTCCAATTCCCGGTACTCCGTGGGTGTCATCCCGAAACGTTCAATGAACAGCCGGTTAAAATGGCTCCTGTTGGTATATCCCAGCTCTTCACAGATTTCTCCCACCCGTTTGTCCGTATTTTTCAAAAGATCCGCAGCCTCCTTCAGCAGAAAGGATCTGCTGTAATCAGACAAAGTCCGGCCGGTGTGCTTCTTGACCACACGGTTGATATAGTCGCTGTTATAATTCAATTCCGCTTCCAGTTCGCCCCGGCTGATCCTGCCCTTTCTGTTCTGCAGCAGTTGGGACACCTGGTAGAAAAGCCTTTCTTCCTTGGAGATCCTTGTCTGGTGGGTCTGGATCAGGTAATTCTCCTCGTCTCCCAGCATGGCAATGAAACGGCAGAAATATCCCCTCACCATATAATTCCTTCCGGAACGGCTTTCGCTCAGCTCCAGCACGATGGCATTAATCAGCCTGTAAAAATCATCGGGATCAAAGAGGGTCTTTCTTCTGAAATCGATATACTCCTTTGCACTGTAAAAGGAAAGCTTCTGGTTTTCCGCAAACAGATGATGGAAAAAGGTATGGCTGGTACAGCTTTGCCCTTCCTCATCATACAGCAGATCCTGTTCCAGAACGGATTTGATATATTCCTCCTGGAACATGAAAAGAATGATTTCAAACTCGCTGTCATGCAGCTCCTTATGACGTATATTTTTATTGCACAGGCAGCATTCCCCGGCATGATAGGCCACCGTTTCATTTTCGATCTGTAAATGAAGCTCGCCCTCCAGCACGATCGTCAGTTCATAAAAATCATGGGAGTGCAGGGAACGCTTCCCTTCCAAATCCAGCCTGCTTACGGAAGAAAAAAAATAATTTTTATTGCTTTCCGTAAATTCCAGGGAGTTCAGTTCACCGTGCTTTCTGTCAGTTGCTTCATATATGATCATATACGGCATTCCGATCTCTACAAACTCCGAAGTATAGCTGCCTAAATTATGAAAGGTGAGAAAGGTTTTGGGAATCCCCAGTTTTTTCAGAAATCCTTCCTGTGACAGTTTCCCACTGGTATCGATGAACTGTCTGACTTTTTTCATACGGTTCCTCCTGACTTCAAAAAGTCTGATTTGGATACAATAAAACTCCGTTTCCCTCTGGATACGACATTTTCAGGTGCTTATTATGATTATATAATGACTCTATAGGATAAGCAAGAAGAGACTGCCTGTTTCCCGTCAGGGAAAATATTGTCGGTCATGAGCAGACTATAACGGAAATGACAGTTCAGATGTGATGGGGCTGTTATTTCCGAAAAACACACAATAGGAAGGAGAGCATGTATGATTTTTTATGTGAACGCCGCCGCTGCCAGAGAGGGCAACGGCAGTAAGGAAATGCCTTTTAAACACATCAATGAAGCGGCAAAGGTTGCCGGACCGGGGGATGAGGTCCTGGTTGCTCCAGGTATTTACCGGGAGTATGTGGATCCTGTGAACGGAGGAACGGAAGACGCCAGAATCACCTATCGCAGCGAACAGCCTCTGGGTGCAGTCATTACCGGTGCGGAACCCGTAGATACCTGGGAACCTTACCAGGGGAATGTCTGGGTATGCCGCATTGATAACGGCGTATTCGGCAATTATAATCCTTATACTACTTTTGTGGGAGGGGACTGGTATTTTGCACCTGTAGTCAGACACACAGGCGCCGTATACTTAAATGACCGTCAGCTTTACGAAACCGAGACGCTGGAGGAATGTATCAAGGGTGAAGTATATCTCCCTTCCTGGGATCATGATTTTTCTGTTTATAAATGGTATACCGAACAGGCCGGCGACACCACAGTGATCTATGCCAATTTCCAGGGACATAATCCCAATGAGGAAAAAGTGGATATCAATGTGCGCCGCAACTGCTTTATGCCCTCCAAAACAGGAGTGGATTATATTACCTTCAGTGGCTTTGACGTTAACAAAGCTGCCACAACCTGGGCGCCTCCCGCCGCTTATCAGGACGGAATGGTCGGCCCTCACTGGTCAAAAGGCTGGATCATTGAGGACTGTGAAATCAGCAACAGTAAATGCTGCGGTATTTCCCTGGGAAAATATTATGACCCGGAAAATGATCATTATTTTACCAACAAGCATGTGAAAAGCCCTACCCAGATGGAGAGGGATGCGGTGTGCCGCGGACAGTATCATGGATGGCTGAAGGAAAAAGTGGGTAGCCATATCGTAAGACGCTGCCATATCCATCACTGCGAACAGGCTGGTATTGTAGGACGTATGGGATGTGTATTCAGTATCATTGAGGATAACCATATTCACAATATCAACAATATGCAGCAGCTGGGCGGCGCCGAGATTTCCGGCATTAAGTTCCATGCAGCTATCGACGTAACATTCCGCCGCAATCATATCCATCATTCTACCATGGGTATCTGGTGTGACTGGCAGGCGCAGGGCACGAGAATCACACAGAACCTGCTGCATGACAACCATGCGCCGGAAGGCTCCACAAAGGCAGAAGGCGCTATGATGTGCCAGGATATATTCGTGGAAGTGGGACATGGCCCGACGCTGATTGACAACAATGTGATGCTTTCCAAAGCCGGCCTGCGGATTGCCACCGAAGGCGTGGCCTGTGTACATAACCTGATTCTGGGTGCTTTTACGGCTGTAGGCGGCGGCACGGATAATACGGTAAACGGCCTTAACCAGCCTCGTTACACACCTTATCATATCCGCCATCGTACCGAAGTGGCAGGATTTATGTCCATCCTGCATGGGGATGATCGTTTCTACAACAATATCTTCGTTCAGAACTGGCCTGTTAAGGAAACGGAAGCGAAAGAAGATATGGGATTCAAAATGGAGGATAACCAGGAGGTTGGTACCAGAGTATTTGATGAGTATCCTACCTATGAGGAGTGGATCAGCTGGTTTGAAATGGATAAGCCTGCCAATATGGGCGAGCTGGCCCAGTATCATTTTTCACATTTACCTGTTTGGGTGAACGGAAATGCTTATTTCAACGGCGCGAAACCCTGTAAAAATGAGAAGTCAAATCTGGTTGATGAGACAAATAAGGTAACCGTGGAGCTGGTGGAGAAGGACGGGCATTATTACCTGAAAACAAATATGTATGCTCTGCTTGGTGATTTTAAGGACGGCATTATTACCAGTGATATCCTGGGCTACGCATTTGAGCCGGAGCAGAGGTTTGAAAATCCTGACGGAACAGCGATTACCTTCAACGAGGATTATCTGGGTGAGCATCGCGGCCTTTCTGCGGTTCCCGGGCCTTTTGTTTCCGCTGAAGCGGCTGGAAAACAGCTTTGGTAGTTTGATTCCGGGATACTATTCCCTCCTGTTTTCCTCAGTGCAGAAAATGTATGCAAAACAGCGGGGAAAAACCGAAATAGAAATTGAGACATGAATCATAAAAGGAAAACATGGAGGGGATTACGTTCCCGTTATATGTTTTCCTTTTTATATGTGTTCACAGGGGGAAGATAAAAAACCTGACACAAATCGGGTGCAGATATGTATTGTTTTTTCGTTATTTCTGTGTTATGATAACTGCACATCAGCTATAGCTATTCTTTTTTATTCCTGGAACAGTCTGTTCCGTTTAATTCCGTTTTGTTTTTGCTAATATATTGTATATTCTACATTTTTTATGTATAATTAAGGAGGAAATCTGTCTGTTTCGGCAGACAGCAGTAGGTTTATGGGAAAAATTGATATTTCTTTGTCTTCCTATTTGTCCCATCCGCCGGTATTTGCCGACCTGTTTAATGCCTGGCTGTACGGCGGCAGGCAGGTGATTGACTATCATGGCCTGCGGCAGGAGGATCCGGTACAGAACAGGCCTGAGTATTCTGCCGCGTATAAGCATGTGCGGGATGTTGTAAAGATGTATTATCAGGATGGAATGGAGCTGGTTCTGCTTGGGATTGAAAACCAGGAAAAGATTGATTATACGGCTCCGGTGCGGATCATGCAGTATGACGGAGCTGATTATCAGAAAAAGGTGCGCAGGGTGGAAGAGGAGAATCGGAAACGGCTGGGTCTTAAAACCGGTTTTCCGGCTTTCTTCCCTGATGACCGGATAACGCCTGTTATTACTTTGCTATTGTATTTTGGAGAAGAAGAGTGGAAAAGGCCCAGGCGGCTGCATGATCTTCTGAGGTTCCCCGAGGAAAGTGACAGACTCAGAAGCTTTGTGCCAGATTATCCGATACATGTACTCTCAGTCAGGAGGGACATGGATATCAGCCTGCTTCACACAGAACTGCGGCAGGTATTCGGATTTCTTCAATGCCAGGAGGACAGAAAGGCTTTGAAAAAATATGTAAAAGAAAACGAGCATGTTTTTTCCCGCCTTTCCAAGGATGCAGCTCTTTTCCTGGCAGCTGCCGCCAAAGGAACGCAGATTTTGTCAGCACTGAATGTAAAGGAGGAAAGCTGTAATATGTGTAAAGCATTGGATGATCTTTATAATGATGGGGTGAATCAGGGTAAAAGCCAGGGATTGGAACTGGGAGAAGAATATTTTGCCGCGCTGTCGCAAAAGCTTCTTGCCGATTTCCGTATAGACGATCTTCAGAAAGCGATCAAAAATAAGGAATATCGGAAGAAGCTGTACCAGGAATATCGGATTGAAAGATGCTGAACGGGCGGCGTATTATTCAATGGATGGTATGGGGTTAAAATCCACATCTACAATCTTTGTATCAATTCTCTTACCATCCAGATAAACCCGGAAATCCATCTCCTTTTCCGAATGGGAAGTAATGCAGTAAACATCATTTCCCGTCTGTCCTGTTGAATCCAGATCCAGTTTAAGATGACGGCTGAACACCGTACCAGAAGTTCCCAGACCGACTGCGGAGGCTGAACCGGCGCCAGGTACATATACCGCATATGTGCTGGTGGTCTTAAAATCGAGATTGCTTTCTCCGGCATATTGGAGAACATAGGCCATATTATAATTGTCTCCCACATCCTGAAACAAGTCTGAAAACTGCTCAACCCCCATCGCCTTCACATATTCATCTGTATTCAGGGTTAGGATACCGGAAGCCGAAGCAGAGCCGCTGCCTGGAAAAAAGAGAAGTAAAACAGCCGATATTACCAGTATAACGGCAAGCACGGGTACGATATAAAATACTTTTGAATGTTGTTTTTTCATTATTTCCCTCCGGTGAATATTTATTGTGTTTCCGCTTTTACAGGACAGGCTCATAGGGCTGACTTACAGAGTAAGTATCCAACGGGAAACATTGTATTTAATGAGATGCAGCGGCAGGACATGCCGCAGATTCATTATAGCATACAGCAAATAATGTTTACAGGAAATACAGCAAGAAATGTGAAAAATCCCCGGAGACGCCGATGTATAGTAGTCATAGGGAGGGACAGATAATGAAAACAAATCTGGATACGATTCGGGAAATGATGGATTATATCGAGAAGCATTTGGAAGAACGGCTGGATCTTGACAGTCTTTGCCGTGAGGCGGGCTATTCCCGATACCATTTAAGCAGGATGTTCTCAGCGATTTCCGGTTTTTCCGTTCACACCTACATTCAGAGGCGGAGATTGACGGAAGCCGCACGGCTGCTGGTATTTACGGACAAGCCGGTTATGGAGATTGCCCTGTTTGCCGGATATGAAACACAGCAGTCCTTTACGATCGGTTTTAAAGCAATGTATAAATGCAGTCCAAGGGCCTTCCGGCGTAAAAAGGAATTCTTCCCCTTACAGCTGAAAATGACTGTGGACGGATCCGGGAAACTGAGAGGAGACAGGATGATGAATATCCAAATGGTGGAAAGCGGAAGGATGTTGCTTGCCGGTTACCGGAAAAATACCCGCTTTGGTTTCAATGTAATCGAGCAGTGCTGGAAAAAAATGCATGCCGGGAAGGGAAGCATTCCTGATCGGATAAATAGGGAATTCCTCGTTGGACTGAATGATTATGCACGATGGGATACGGACTCGGAAAAACAGCCGGTCTTTGACTATTATGCGGCATCGGAGGTGGAACGGATAGGCGCTCTGCCGAAAGGTATGGAAAGCAGAGAGCTGCCCGCTACAAAATATATAGTCTTTTGCTTCCGGGGAATAAAGGAAGACAGTATGCAGCCGGTTGCGGATTATATTTACAGGGAATGGTTTCCGCAGTCGACCTGCAGGCTGAATGAAAATGCGAGGTATGATTTTGTGCGGTATGGAGAGGAAACGGACGAGGATGACAGGAGCAGGATTGAGTACTGGGTTCCGATTTTATAAGTTACATCTGCGCATGTACCAGCTTTCCCGCAGCCTTCAGAAAGCTGGTACCGCTCCATGACCTGTTTCATGCATTTGTGTTTCCTTTTCCCGGTATGGGAAAACGAATGCTATATATTATATCTTAAAATATTACCCGTGTTTTTCGCATTATGTACGATGATCGAACCTGCTTTTACTCCGCTGTTTATAAGGCCATAGCTTTTCAGAATAGCATAAAGCTTTTCCGCATTAGCAGGATCCATATCACATAAGGGCAGCCGACAGCTGCCCACAGGATAACCCATGGCCCGCATAGCCTGTTTGACAGGTATGGGATTTATGTCCATAAAAAGCCCTTCTATCAATTCCAGATATTTCAGCTGCAGATTATCGCTTTTTTCCTGATCGCCGTTAAAATAAGAGTAACAAATATTATGTGTTTCTTCCGGAAGAATATTGGAGAGAACAGAAATAACCCCCTTGGCGCCGAGGGCCAGGGCAGAGGTAATCTGATCATCATTTCCTGAATAGATGGTTAAATCCTCCTTACATAGAGAAGCCGTCTTAGCTATCTGTGAAAAATTTCCGCTGGCCTCCTTACAGGCCACAATATTGTCGATTTCACTCAGTCTCTTATAGGTGGCAGGAAAAATATTCACTCCGGTTCTGGAAGGAACATTGTACAGAATAATTGGGAGCGAAGTGGCGTGTGCACAGGCTTTAAAATGGAAATAACGCCCCTGTTGGGATGCTTTGTTATAATAGGGGGTCACATGCAGGAGTGCATCGGCCCCTGTTTTTTCACATTCACCGGACAGCCATGCGGCATGGGCCGTATTGTTGCTTCCGGCCCCGGCGATTACGGGAATCCGTCCATTCACCTGCCTGACCGCTTTTTCTACAAGAGTTATATGTTCCTCATCAGAAAGAGTGGAAACTTCCCCTGTCGTTCCTGCGATAACTACCGCATCCGCTTTCTTCTGTATTTGGAATTCCAGTAGATCCTGAAGGACCTGGTAATTAATTTTGCCGTCTTCTGTCATGGGAGTGATAAGCGCTGTTGCAGCACCTTTAAATATAAGTTTCTTCATTTTTTCTCCTTGATATAAATTTCAATTTCCGTATTTCAGCATCATCTGTGAATACCGCCGACTGGCGATAGTATCTTATTGGTTTGATGTATACAGCAGACCATCCAATTTACTTCTTCGGGAGTATCGTTTATTTCTTCGATATTTATCATATATTGTTCACCCCCGATGCGGGCAATGGAGCAGTTATCCGTTTCCGGAAGACTGAAGCTTAAGTCATGTTCCTTACAGAAATGTTTAATAAGTTCCAGGGCTTCTTCCCTATTCTTCAGCTGTTTTTTGCTGAATAGAAAATAGACATCTTTCATTTAAATTACTCCTTTGATTTTCATTAGCCTGTGCGGTGTGTTGTCTGACACTTGTATGAATCTGAAATTTATGGTTTACATTATAACCGTTTCCGAATAAGAAGCAGGTTAAAATTTGATGCGGAACGTTAAAATATCGTTAAGGGGGAGGGGAACAGAGAATGTATGGAGGTATTGTTTTGAAAGGAAGAATTCAGGACGGATGAAACAGCAGAAAACCAGTTGGTTCTCTTAACAGAGTTCAACTGGTTTTCACCAAAAAATGAATTGCTTCTTCAATTATTGCGAACACATACTCTGAGAAAAATCGATTCCGGTTTATTCCATGCTGTATTCTTCCCGGAGAACCGCGTAATAAAGGTCATTAAAGAACTCCCCGTCCTGATAAATAGCCTTAATAAACGTCCCCTCTCTGCGCATCCCCAGCTTTTCCATAACCCGCCAGGAACCCACATTCACTTCCAGGGCGCTGGCGCAGATACGGTTGATATCCAGGGTACGGAAGGCAAAGTCGCAAAGCTGCTTCGCAGCGTAAGTGGAGATTCCCTGCCCCCAATATTGTTTCCCAATCCAGTATCCCAGCTCCACAGATTTCTGTCCCCGCCACGGCAGATAGAAGTAGACGATGCCGATAGGGCGTCCATCTGCGAGTATGGTACGTGTGACACGGGATTTGTTTTCTTCCTCCAGGAAGCTTCTGATATCCGCGAGTGCGTCCTCCTTCGTATAAGGATATTTGGGATCGCCGGTATAGCGGACAACCTCCAGGTCGTTTCGCTGTAAGGCCAGATCTTCTGCCTGGGATTCCTCGGGTAAGACGAGTTGGATTTCCATATTCATAACTCCTGTCTGATGTGGATTGGATGTACATAAGATCAATGAAAAAGCCGGTAATGTGTAAAAAAAAACGGATAATTTCTTACATTATAGAAGCCCGTATTTTATTTGTCAATTTGTTTGAATTAACTGCTGAAAATTTTTACCTGCATTTTGATGATATATAAAAAAACGTAAAGCAGAATAAAAGATACCGCTCATCAGCCCGATTCTTCTTTGAACTATGACTAAAAATAGTTAAAAATGGGGACATAACCTTAAAATCGAGGTGTTTTTTATGGATATTCAATCTTTTATAATAAATCTATAAATACGAAAACGAGGTGAACGAGATTTGAAGCTGATAAACAAAGCGGGAAAATCACAAGGGAAAACGGGAGCTGCCGGAATAAGCTGGAAACGGGAATTCCATCGTAACCTGCCGCTCTATATGCTTGTGCTGCCAGCCGCCATACTTGCCATAATTTTTTGTTATATTCCCATGGCAGGGCTTATCATGGCATTTCAGAATTATAAGCCCTGGCTGGGAATCTTTGGTTCGGAATTCGCAGGACTGGATAATTTCCGGCAGATTTTTGAATTCAGGGAATCGTATCAGGCGATTATAAATACGCTCATTATTGCTGTGAGCAAGATTGTATTGGGGCTGATTGTACCGGTAATTATGGCTTTGCTGTTAAATGAGGTAAAACAGCTGGGATTAAAAAAAAGCATCCAGACCCTGGTTTATCTGCCCCATTTCCTTTCCTGGGTTACTGTTGCCGGAATGCTGAGAGATATTCTGGGACTGGATGGTATCATAAATGTTTTTCTGCAGAAAATCGGTACGGAACCGGTTTTTTTCCTGGGAGAGGCGGGGATGTTCCGCCAGATTGCCGTTCTGTCGGATCTCTGGAAAGGGTTTGGCTTCGGAATGATTGTATATCTGGCTGCGATTTCCAATATTGATCAGAATCTGTATGAAGCCGCGGAAATGGACGGTGCAAATAAGTGGCAGCAGACACTTCATATCACGCTGCCGGGTATTATGCCAATGGTGATTGTCATGGCGACGCTCAGTCTTGGAAATGTCCTGAATGCGGGCTTTGATCAGATATTTAATCTGTATTCTCCTCTTACATACAGTACGGGCGATATTATTGACACTTACGTATACAGGCAGTCGCTTGTGAACGGACAGTACAGCTTTGGAACGGCAGTGGGGCTGTTCAAATCCGGGATAGGGCTGCTGCTTACCGTTGCCGCATACAAAATAGCCTACAGGTTTGCCGGCTACCGGATTTTTTAGAAGGGGAGGGGAAGGAATATGCGTCGGACATCCGTCAGCAGAAAGATATTTGTGCTCGTAAATACAATTTTTTTGGTAGCTGTGGCCTTGCTGTGCTTATTGCCTCTTGTGAACCTGTTTGCATTGTCACTAAGCGGAAAAAGTGCGGCCAACAGCGGAATCGTTACCTTCTGGCCGGTTGACTTTACTTTGCTTGCTTATGAGAAAACATTCCAGAATAACAATTTTATCCGCTCCATCCTGATTTCTTTTCTCAGGACAGGCATCGGTACGGTGCTCAGCATGTGTGTAATCACTACGGCCGGATATGCACTTTCCAAGGATTTTAAAGGAAGGACACCTCTCATGTGGTTTTTTGTTTTTACCATGCTGTTCAGCGGAGGATTGATTCCGTCCTATCTGGTCAATTCCACTCTCGGGCTGAAAAATAATTTTCTTATCTATGTGCTTCCGGGTGCGTTCAGCTGTTATAATCTGATACTGATTATGAATTTCTTCCGCTCTATTCCCAAGTCATTGGAGGAAGCGGCATTAATTGACGGAGCGGGCTTCTTCACCGTATTGAGGAAGATTTATCTTCCCCTGTCCAAGGCCGGACTCGCCACTGTTGCTCTTTTTATTATGGTGGGGAATTGGAATGAATGGTTTACAGGTATTCTTTATATGTCGGATACCAAAAATTATCCTCTCGCTTCCTTCCTGCAGGTTATTGTTGTACAGGGAAACCAACAGGATTTGGCACTGGATCCCACTTCGGCGGCAGCCATGTCGGAACGTACCATAAAGGCGGCACAGGTATTTATAGGGGCACTTCCCATATTGATGGTGTATCCGTTCCTTCAGAAATATTTTGTGAAGGGTATTGTTATGGGGGCAGTTAAGGAATAAGTGCGCCCGGGAATTATAGAAAATGATTTGCCAGGAAAGCTTATGCCAACAGTCAGGTTTGTCTGAACAGTTATGGCATATGATTATAATTTCAGAAGGAGGAAGGTATTGATGAAGAAAGCGGTAAAAGCGATTTCACTGGTCCTGACAGTGGCGGCAGTCCTTGCGGGATGCGGAAAGGACGGCGGAGGGACGGAGGCAGTCAGCACAAAAAATGCGGAGGGCAGGTACGATCCGGTCCTGACGATCCGCATAGCTAAACAGCTGGACGAGAACACAGGCAGATATGGAGAGGGCGAGGACATTAATAAAAATCCCATGGTAGATCTCGCGGTGGAAAAGCTGGGAATTAAGATGGAAACTATTTTGCTTGGAGGAGATGCGGGCAATTATGATACAAAGCTCCGTCTGGCGCTTACCGGTTCGGAGGAGCTTCCTGATGTTTTTCCGGTATACGGGACTCAGATGATAGCCGACATGATTGAATCAGGAAAAGTGAAAGCAATTGATGAGGACATAGAGAAGTACATGCCGGACAGGCTGAAGGAAATATATGATAAATATCCCCAGACCTTCTACCCGGTCATCAAGGATGGAAAAACCTACGGCATTGCATGTACCCCTTTCCTGACTGAGGGCCAGGTCATGATAATCAGACAGGACTGGCTGGATAAGCTGGGCCTGAAGGCACCTACTACACTGGATGAATTTGAAGAGGTTATCAGGGCGTTTACGGAGCAGGATCCGGATGGAAACGGGAAAAAGGATACCTATGGTTTTACTTATGCAGGCGACAGTATTTACAATACCGGATGGGTTGCGGATCCCGTTATCCTTTTTTCGGCGAATGCAGGAAAACATTATCCGGGAAGCTGGCAGGAGGATGAGAATGGTCAGCTGGTATACGGCTCCATCCATGAAGGAAATAAAAAGACCCTGGAACGGATGGCACAGTGGCATGCAAATGGATGGATTTTTCAGGAGGCCGCCGCAACCGGTGCATGGGATGCAATGATGCAGTTTACCGAAGGCAAAGCAGGGATTTTTATCGGAAGGCCATGGGCGATAGGTTCGGTCAGAGATGTGGAAACGGTTTGTCCGGAAGCGGTGATTAAAGCCTATCCCAATATCCTGCAGGACAGCGGGGAGCCTGCTTACCAGGGAGCCCAGATCAACGACGGATGGCTGATGTTCAATAAGGATTTCAACAATATGGAGGCCTTCTTTACCTATTATGACTGGATTTATGACGCAGCGTTCGGGACAGGAGACTTCAAATACGGTTATCTGGAAGGATATGATTATGATATTGTCGGGGATACCGTTGTTTATGATTCCAAATTATTTGATCCTCCGGTAACCGATCCGTTTATGCCGGGAAAATCAACTGTTCTCAAAAATACGCCTTCTATCGATACTATGCAGCCCTATATGGATGTCAGTACGGGAATAACCCCGGAAACCAGTGCTCAGATCAAGGCTGCGGCCGACTTTAAAGCCTCGCCGGATATGGCAGGGGGATATGTGGTGGCCGGAGAACATAAAGACGAGCTGCTCCCGAACCTTTTTAACGGAGAACCTACGGCAACCATGAAGAAAAAATGGGAACAGCTGCAAACTATGGAAAAACAGATCTATACCAACATTATTTATGGGAAGGAGCCCATCGATGCATTTGACAAATTTGTGGAAGAGTGGAAAAGCCAGGGCGGCGACCAGATAACCCAGGAAGTGAATGAATGGTATCAGTCAGTTAAATAAAGGCATGCATCCGGGACTGTCAGCATCTGGCAGTCCCGGTATCATATAGTAAAAAGGTACGAATCCTGCTATAATTTTTTGAGAAAAACAGACGGCGGAGCCGGTATTGGGGTGGGCATGAAAAAAATAAAATCAATTTTTATTATTTTTGGTTTTTTTCTCATTATGATAATTGCGAGCTTTTTAATTTTATACCGGTACAGCGCCATCAGTCTCAGGGAATCACTTATGCGCGTGGCGCAGATTCAGATGGAATATGCCAGGGCCCTTCTGGAACAGAAGATCAATGAAATAGAGATAGAAGCGGACGGAATCCTGAACAGTAATGATTTGAAAGAACTGCAGCTTATGGTCATGGAGGAATATGATCCCTATGAATATGTCATGGGTGTAAAAAATATCAAAGAGTATCTGAACAGACGCCAGAGAAGCAATGTGGGCATGTCAGAATTCATATTGTACTGGCCGGAACAGAATTACCTCATTTCCACACTGAATAAATCGGACGTAAGGCGGAAAATGCTGGAAAGAGCGGAAAATAACCAGTGGATCTACTGGGAAAAGGAGGTGTATTACGTAAGACGGTATTCGGCGGACTGGATAAGAGCAGATGAAGAACCCTTTCTCTTTATTAAGATGGAACGGGACTACCTGTATAAAATCAAAAATATGGCTTCAGGTATGGGAACCGGGGGGACTCTTCTTGTGCTCCCTGACAGACAAAGCCTCTTTTCTGCCGATGGTATGGAACAGGATCTGCTGGCAGGGCTGGTGAAAAAACAGGATAAGGAAGCCTTCGAACTGGCTGTTGACAACGAAAAATACCAGATTATCAAATCAGGAGCCGTACAAAACGGGCTTGAACTCGTCGCCTATTATCCCCTGAAGGAAATGAGAAAGCCTATTATGGATATGATGGGGATAACCACAAGGCTGCTGGGAGTGATTCTTGCAGTCGGTTTCATTTTTATGGTATTATACTACAAAAATATCCTTCTCCAGCTTAAAATAATTACGGAAAAGCTCAGGCAGGTGGAAGACGGTGACTTCACCTCCCAGATTGAGGTGCTGCCGGATAATGAGTTCTCCTATGTCTTCCAGCAGTTCAATCAGATGGTATCCCGAATCGGCGATTTGGTATTGTCCACGATAAAAGAACAGCAGCTCAGAAACCAGGCGGAGCTGCGTCAGCTGCAGCTTCAGATCCATCCCCATTTTCTTTATAACAGCCTGTCCTATATCGTGACAGTGGCGGATAAACCGGAGGCTGTAACGGAAATGGCCGTTCATCTGGCGGACTATTACAGGTATTGTACCAAAAAGAAGGCAATAACAAGCATCGGGGAAGAGGTATCCTATGCAAAAGCCTATCTGTCCATTATGGCTATGCGCAAAAGCCTGACGTACAATATAAATGTTTCCGAGTCCCTGTATGACACACCGATCATTCCTCTGATTCTGCAGCCTGTCATTGAAAATGCCATCGAACATGCCATTGAAGAAAGAGAAAATGCCAAGTATTTATTTGTTAAAATCTATAAATTGCCGGACGGTTCCGTGCGGTTTGAGATTTCAGATGACGGGGATGGAATGTCTGAAAAGGAGATTGAGCTGCTGCTGGAAAACCTGCATAAAAAGAACCGGGATGAGGAAGAAAGCGTAGGGTTGTGGAATGTAAACCAAAGGCTGATTAATTATTATGATAGTTCTGCGGGACTGCGTTTCGGCAGGAGTATTTGGGGAGGCTTACTGGTTTCCTTTACTATTTTACCGAAGAGGACGGAAAATGAAGCTGTTGATTGCTGATGATGAATTATATATGGCCGAATATATACAAAAACTGGTGGATTGGAGGGATTATGGATTTGATCAGGTTTTCATCGCAAACGGAGGCTCCATGGCCAGGGATATCCTTCAGGAATTCGTGCCGGAGCTTCTGATAACCGATATTAAAATGCCTCGGATATCAGGGCTTGATTTGTCCGCATTCATTGATGAGAAAAAATACCCGACAAAAGTAATTATTATATCCGGCTACAGTGATTTCGGGTATGCCAGGCAGGCGCTGCATTATGGGGTGTCGGAATATCTGGTAAAACCTGTCCTTAAGGGCGACCTGGTGGAAACGCTGGAACGTATCCTGCAGAAGAATTTTGTGTTGGAGGAGAAAAAAGAGAAGGACAAAATCTGCCTGGCCGGCGATAAAAACGCACTGATTTCCTACGTGAAGAATTACATATATGAAAATTTTGATCAGAATCTTTCTCTGGATGTATTGGGAGAAGTCGTCCATCTCCATCCGGCTTATCTGTCCAAGATATTCAAGGAAGTAACAAATATGAATTTGTCCGCCTATATAACGGATATCAGGATGCAGAAAGCGGCTGAACTTCTGGAGCAGACCGAATTAAAAGTCCATGAGGTTATGGAACTCATTGGATATCGGAAAAGCCAGTATTTTTCCAGGCTGTTTAAAGAAAGATTCGGAGTGACGCCTGTTGAATACCGCAGGACAGTGAAAAAGGATTTATCAAATGTATGACTGCCGAAAAAAGGCATCTCACAAGAGATGCTTTTTTTGATCCATTGGCGCAATTATACTTATTTGGATAATTAAATGTAATATTGCAATATCAGAAGGCAGAAGACATAGGAGCTTCCGGAGCAGATTTCCATAAAAAATATAATCAAAACGTAATTATTTGAAATTGATAACCATCCCCATATCCTCTTATCATATGATTGCACAATAAAATACCGTTTACCAAAGTGAGGAGGAAAGAATATGGCAAAGCTTGTCATCAATGCATGGGACAGAAAGAGCAAAATCAGCAGGGAACTGTACGGACAGTTTTCCGAGCATCTGGGCAGAGGAATCTATGAAGGAATTTATGTGGGAGAGGCCTCTGATATCAGGAACGTAAAGGGCATGCGGTGTGATGTGGTGGAAGCCCTGCGGCAGATACAGCTGCCGGTGCTGCGGTGGCCGGGAGGCTGCTTTGCGGATTACTATCATTGGAAGGATGGCATCGGCCCCGGGGAAAAGCGTAAAAAAATCGTCAACGCAAACTGGGGTGATGTGGTGGAGGACAACTCCTTCGGGACGCATGAGTTCATGGAGCTGTGTGAGCAGATAGGTTGCGAACCCTATATATGCGGAAATGTAGGTTCAGGTACCGTGGAGGAAATGAGTGACTGGATTGAATACCTGACCTTTGACGGAAGCTCACCCATGTCAGAGCTGAGGGCTGAAAACGGGCACCCCGAAGCATGGCGTGTAAAATACTGGGGTGTGGGAAATGAGAACTGGGGATGCGGAGGCAATATGACGCCGGAGCAGTATGGACAGGAATTCCGCCGTTATCGTACCTTCTGCAGGAATTATGGGGATAACCGGCTGTATTGTATAGCCGGAGGGGCGGATGTTGCCGACTATCAATGGACGGAAGGTGTAATGAAGACCGCAGCTTATACAGGAAACCGGCGTCTTATGGACGGTATTTCTCTTCACTATTATACACAGCCCAATACCTGGGAGCATAAAAAAAGAGCAACGGAGTTTGAACTGCCGGATTATTACCGGGGGTTTGTACGTGCCCTGCGTATGGATGAGCTGATCGAAAAGCATTGTGAAATCATGAGCAGATATGATCCCGCCCATGAAGTAGAGCTGGTGGTGGATGAATGGGGAGCCTGGTATGAAGTGGAGGAGGGAACCCATCCGGCTTTTCTCTATCAGCAGGGAACGGTCAGGGATGCCCTGCTGGTAGCGGTGCAGCTGGATATTTTCAATAAGCACTCAGATCGTGTGAAAATGGCTAATCTGGCGCAGATGGTCAATGTAATTCATTCCATTATCCTTACGGAAGGCCGGCATATGATACTTACGCCCACCTACTATGTTTTTGAACTGTATAAAGGCCATCAGGATGCCTCTCTGCTTGGAAGCTGGCTGGAGACAGAAGAAATCGGGGATGAGGAGAGCCGTATCCCTTCCTTATCCCACACGGCGTCCATAAAGGACGGAGAGTTACATCTGACTGTCAGCAATCTGTCTCCTTTCCGGTCGGAAGAAATAGATTGTTATCTTCTGGGCTATACCCCGGAGATTATGGAAGGAAGAATCCTTCAGGGAGACATGGCCGCTCATAATACCTTTGACAATCCGGAAAATATAAAGCTGAATGAATTGCAGGAAATCAAAAGAAAGGACGGCGGAATAAGCTTTATCCTTCCGGCATGTTCCGTGGCTGAAATTATCCTTAAAGAAAGCAGCCCAGAGTAATAAAATCATAAAAAATAAAAAGAAATCGAAAAAACCTAATCTTGTTGGAAGTACTTTGAGCCATTAGTATAAAGATACAGGAGCTGCCCGGGAGCTCAACAGAAAAAGTAGGAGGATATGCAATGAAAAAGAAAATAGCGGCGATACTGCTCACCTTATCCATGGCGGTTTCCATGGTGGGATGCGGACAGGATGCACAGACCGGCGGTACTCAGCCGGGAGGAACACAGAACGAGAGTAATTCCGACAGTGCCGGTGCAGAAAATATGCCTTCCGACGGAATTCCGGTTCCGGCAGGCTGGGATGATCCTTATGAAGAAACGCTGACGGTCACCATTGGAGGCTTGGGGAATCCGCAGGATATGAACCTTCCGGAGGGTGATACTCTGGAGGATAATGAATTCACCCGCCTTTATAAGGAACGCTGGAATATGGATGTGAAGGTTGAATGGATGGCAGTGGATGAGGCGGCGCTTTCCCAGAAGGTCAGCCTGGCTATCACCTCAGGCCAGATGCCCGATATCATGATGGTACCCAATCAGGTCCTTCTTTCACAGCTTGTGGAATCGGATCTGGTAGCCGATTTGGACTCCGCTTACGAAATCGGTATGAGCCCTTACAATAAGGCTGTGCTGGATACCTATGGAGACCGGAAATTCGATACCTGTACGTTTGACGGAAAGCTGAAGGCTATTTCCAACTATGTACCCGGCTATTCCTATGCCTTTACCTGGATCAGGAAGGACTGGCTTGATAAGCTGGGACTGAAGGAGCCCGGTTCGCTGGAAGAGCTTCAGGCGGTAGCAAAGGCTTTTGTGGAGGAGGATCCGGACAGAAACGGACAGAATGATACCATCGGTCTTCTCTGTGACCAGAGGGTGGGAGGCATCTATAATTCCAATCATACCATGGATCCCATTTTCGGTTATTACGGCTCCTATCCCCGTCAGTGGCTCAAAGATGAAAGCGGCAATGTGACATATGGAACTATCGCTCCGGAAACAAAGGAAGCGCTTGCCACACTCCGCCAGATGTATGCGGATAAGCTGATTGACGAAGAATTTGCGGTGAGGAACCCTAATGACATCAACTCTCCTCTGGCAGCAGGAAAATGCGGTATTATTTTCGGGCCCTGGTGGGCGCCGTATACCTTGCAGGATAGTGTAAATAATGATCCGGATGCCGACTGGCAGCCCTATTTATGTCCTTTGGATAAAGACGGGAAATTTAAAACATATCAGCAGGAAATCCATACATACTGGGCGGTGGTAAGAAAGGATTTCCCTCATCCGGAAGCCATTATGAAGCTTCAGAGCCAGCTGAGCGAGTGGCTGCAGCCGGTGAAGGATTTGCCGGAGGGTTATGCTTATCCCTACAGGGGGACTCCTGCAGACGGGAAGACAATCATCCCTCTTAATCTGCAGTTCTCCGAGCAGGATTATATGCCCAAAGAATATGCGGCGCTGAATGAAGCGGAAGAAACAAAGGATCCCAGTATTCTCAGTGATGTCATGGTGCCGGTTTATGAGGCAAGGCTTAAGTATAAAGAGGATCCGGAAGCAAACAGGGATCAGTGGTCAGGCTATATGGCCCGTACAGGCGGATATGAGGTGGCAAGCATGGATAATGTCAAGGTAGCGGACAACTGTGTTTTCTTTGCCATGACAGATTCTATGACGGCCAGATGGACCTCTTTGGAAAAGCTGGAAAATGAAGCGCTGCTTGCAATCATAACCGGAGAAAAAGACCTGGATTATTTTGACGAATTTGTATCCCAGTGGAAATCACTGGGCGGAGATCAGATTATGCAGGAAGCGACTGAACTAGTAAAGAATCAGGGCTGATAATGAAGAGCTGACGGCAGCCGGATGCCTGCAGAAAGCAGACATCCGGCTGTTGTAAGGAGGAGGCAACGTGAAAAACAGAAAAGCTAATATTACTTTTCATGCTATGATAGCTCCGGGCATGATTTTTATATTGTTATTCAACATTATACCGCTTGCGGGGCTTATTATGGCCTTCCAGAATTTCCTTCCGGCAAAAGGCCTTTTAGGATCAAAGTGGGTGGGGCTGGATAATTTTAAATTTATGTTCCAGCTGCCCGACAGCAGGCAGATATTTGTAAATACTCTGGTTATTGCTGTTTCCAAAATGATATTAAATCTGCTGGTCCCTCTGGTTTTCGCATTGATGCTGAATGCAATCCGATGTAAACTGTTAAAAAGGACACTTCAGACAATTGTTTATCTGCCTAATTTTATATCCTGGGTAATCCTGGGAAGCATTATTGCGGATATCTTTTCCAAATCAGGAATTATTAATACCCTTCTTTCGGGGGTAGGGATAGAGCCCATTATTTTCATGGGCAGCAATACATGGTTCCGCCCGATAGTGATACTTTCCGATGTATGGAAGGGTTTTGGATATAACAGTATTATTTTTCTTGCCGCGCTGGCAGGGATTGATCCCACTCTTTATGAGGCAAGCGCCATTGACGGGGCGACCAGATCCAAACAGCTGATCTATATAACGCTGCCCTCCATTGTGAGCACGATAGTGCTGGTGGGGACGCTGAGTCTGGGAAATGTTTTAAATGCAGGCTTTGACCAGGTATTCAACCTGTATAATCCGCTTGTATACCGGACCGGGGATATTATAGATACCTATGTATATCGTATGGGACTGCAGAATGCCCAGTTCAGCCTTGCGACCGCCGTGGGTATGATGAAATCCGTCATAAGCTTCCTGCTGATAATTATTTCCTATAAGCTGGCGGAGAAATTTGCCAACTACCGGATTTTCTGACAGAGTGAGAAAGGTGATGCAAACTATGAAAATAAAAGAAAGACCCGGAGAAAAACTGGGACATTATCTGATTGTCATAATTGTTGTGGCTGTCAGCCTTACCTGCCTGATTCCTTTTTTGAATACACTGTCTCTTTCCTTCAGCAATAAATCCAGGGCGGCGGCAGGGGAGGTTTTTCTTCTTCCCAAGGGATTTAACCTTGCATCCTATAAGATGCTGCTGAAGGACAGCGGATTTTTTACTGCCTTCGGCGTGTCCGTCCTGCGTGTCATTGTCGGAGGCGGCCTGAACCTTATCCTGACGGTTTTGATGGCGTATCCTCTGTCAAAATCTCCGAAGCTGTTCCGGGGACGCAATGTATATATGTGGATTTTGATTTTCTGCATGATGTTTTCAGCCGGACTGATTCCGCTGTATCTGACGGTCAGCCGTCTGGGACTGATCAATTCCTTCTGGTCACTGGTGCTGCCCGGAGCCGTGCCGATTTATAATGTTATCCTGCTCATGAACTATTTCCGCAATATCAGTCCGGGTATGGAAGAAGCGGCTATTATGGACGGGGCGTCCCATGTGGATATCCTGTTTAAGATATTTCTTCCGATTTCCCTTCCCTGCCTGGCTACAATCACGCTATTCAGTATTGTCAACCAGTGGAATTCTTTTTTTGACGGAATGATATATATCAATACGCCGTCCAAGGTTCCAATGATGACTTATATACAGCAGCTGGTGATTCCTACGGATACCACCAATATTACGGATCCGAGGCAGCTGGAAAATATCATGCAGTCTTCCAACAAGACCCTGAATGCGGCCAAAATTATGATTGCCCTGCTTCCTATATTAGTGGTATATCCGTTTCTTCAAAAATATTTTGTAACAGGAATAACGCTCGGCTCCGTTAAGGAATGAGTGCGCCGGAATTGGAAGGTGAGGGAGGGAAACATGTTATCGGTATTAATTGCTGATGATGAATGGATTGAAAGAGAAGGGATCAGCCTGCTTCTGGAGCAGAGTCCCTATGAATTCCAGGTGTATATGGCGGAAAATGGGGAAGAGGCCATGAAATGCCTGGAAACGCATGCGGTTGATATCCTTTTTACCGATATTAAAATGCCCTTTATGGATGGGCTGGAGCTGCTGGTACAGGCGAATCAGAAATTTAAAGGCCTGAAAATTGTGATCTTCAGCGCTTTCGCAGATTTCAGCTATGCCAAGACCGCTTTGGAAAACCGGGTTCTGCATTATTTCCTGAAGCCGATAGATCCGGATGAATTTCAGAATATCCTTTCCGAAATCGTGGAGACGGTTACAAGGGAACAGGAAGATAGCAGGCGCCTGCAGCGTACTGGTGCGGGAACGGAGGATGTGATTGGCGCTTTTCTGCATAAAGAGGGGCCTCCGCCGTTATGGCTTGAGGAAATGCTTGACGGCAGAGAGACCTTCCGGCTGCAGCTTTACGATATACAGGATGAAAAGGAAACGGCCATTGCATCCTTTTATGAAGGCATAAGGGATGCGTTCGTTCTTATGAAAAGCTGCATCACCGTAAGTGAGGGGGTATTTCTTTTGCTTCTGCATAAGGGGGATGAAAACGCTCCGGCCGTCATGGAATTTCTGGAACATTGCGGTGTCCGGCAGGCATGTGTTGTGATGGGGAATGAGGCTTCCGGCTGTGAAGAGCTCCAGGACAGCTTTCTGCAGATGGAAGAGATGCTTCGTTTTCATTTTTTTATGGACGGCAATCAGCTGCTCTATGTGAATGAAAGCAATGCGGGATCAGGCAGCTCCGAACAGATTATAGAGAGGATTGTAAAGGAAATCTACCATGGAGTGGATAATAAGAATCTTCCCTATGTAACGGAAAATCTCACCCTGCTTCGGGAAGAACTCCGTTCTCATATTATTGATTCCCAGATTTATGTCAAGTATCTGTATTCTAATATTTTAAAAAGATTATTTGATAACAGCAGTATAGCCTATGGTGATTTTAAAACATATCTGGACAGTCTGTTTGAGGAAAGCTCCCTGTCAGGTATCCATAAGATGATGCTTGCCCTTTCTTCACAATTCATGGAAACTTCTGTGACGGAGGAGGCAGGAGGTTTTGAACATAAAAAGGTGATACGCTCTGTCATTGAAATTGTGGAACAGCATTATCAGGAGGATATCAGCCTGCAGTCCATCGCGGAGGAGGTATATTTATCCCCTTCTTATTTGAGTTATCTGTTTAAAAAAGAGGTGGGAGTCAGTCTGATTAAGTATATAACAATGACAAGGCTGGATAAGGCAAAGGAGCTGCTTCTTTCCGGAAATATGAAAATTTCTGACATTGCCGCGAAAGTGGGATATCAGAATTATTCTTATTTTAATATAACCTTTAAAAATAACGTTGGGGTGTCACCGGCTCAGTTCCGGGAACACGGAAGATAGCATGCGGAAGGTAAGGGTTAATGAACAACAGACAGCAGCAGGGAGGAGAAAAGGAAATGAAGATAGAGAGCGGACTGAAAAGAAAGATTCAGAATACTAAGTTTTCCCGGAAGCTGTTTGCCGCTTTCTTCCTTACGTCAAGCATCACATTGATTCCGCTGGGAATTTATTCTTATTACCAGGCCCACAATAATTTACTGGATAAGCAGAAGCAGAGTGTGAAGGAACAGATCTGGCAGGCCAATACCATGCTGAACAGCCAAATCGCCCAGAGCCAGACGGTCATATCCAGTTTGTTGTATAATTCCGAGATCATCCAATGCCTGAATACGGAAAATATCAGCTATTATCAGCAATATCTGATGTTTCAAAACAGCCTGGAGCCTACGATAGAGAGTATTGTAAGCTCCCATTCCAATATACTTTTTGTTAAAATATATACGGATAATGAAACCTTGAAAGGGCATTCCAGATATCTCTACGATTTGGAAGAATTACCGGATTATGACAAATCCTCAGGCAGGATGTTGCTTAATTATAAGATCAATGACGGAAAGCTTACGGCGTTATGCCAATATCCTTTCCAGGGGGCGGATTTGACAAATGTTCTGTATATCGAGTTCCGTATTTCGGAATCACTGGGGCTCATGCTGAACGGAGAGAAAAAATTATTATTGATAGACGGCAGTGAAAATAGGATATTCGAAAGTCCGGGGACACAGGAGTATGCGGAGTATGAAAAGGCGGAGAATTATCAGGAAGTCAGGCTGGACGGAGAAAAGTATATTCTGTTCGTGAATAATATACCGGAAACAGGATGGAAATCGCTCTGCTTTGTACCTGAAAAAAATATGGAAATCAACGATCCATCCATATTAAGGGCGACCTTCCTTGTATTGATTCTTGCTATTTTTCTGTGTCTGCTGATGAGCTGGATGCTCTGCCGCTGGTTGTTAGGCCCGATGGAGAAGCTGCGGAAACATATCCGCCAGGTGGAGGAGGGGGATTTTTCCATTGAGGTTTCTTCCGAGGCGGAGGATGAAATAGGGCAGCTTACGAATGCCTTCGGCGCCATGATTAAAAAACTGAACGTATTGGTTAATGAAGTATACCGGAGTCAGATCGTTCAAAAAGAGGCGGAGTTCAAGATGCTGCAGGCCCAGCTGAATCCCCATTTTCTGTACAATACGCTTTCCTTTATTAACTGGAGCGCGCTCAAAGCAGGGGAAAAGGAGATTGCTAAAATCAGCAGGGATATATCCTCCTTTTACAGGACAGCCTTAAACAGCGGAAAGGCGACCACAACGGTAGAGGAAGAGCTTTTAAACGCCCAGAGCTATATCAGCATCCAGCTGGCTCTGCACAATAACAGCTTTGATGCGGAATATGAAATCGGGGAGGAATGCAGGCCGTGTCAGATAATATGCAATATCCTGCAGCCGCTGATTGAAAATGCCCTGGAGCACGGAATAGATAAAAAGCGGGATGGCCGCGGCGTACTGCGTATATTTGTACGGAAGGAGGGGGAAAAACTGGTATTGGCGGTTACGGATAACGGGCCGGGCTTTGCAGGGGATGAAGAAAAACAGGCCATAAATCAGGAATCGAAGGGATACGGGCTGAAAAATGTAAATGACAGGATCCGTATTTTCTATGGCGATGATTATGGGATTGAAATTTACAGCAATGCAGGAGAGGACACGAGAATCCAGATCCGGATTCCGGTTTCAGCGGAAGTAAATTGAATGGAAAGCAGCGGCAGCGTATTTGTGGATTGTATCCGGAAATACGCTGCCGCTTTTTCCTTTTCCCTTTTTCCATCGAAAAAAGGATATCTATTGCTATTTGCTATGGCTTTTGCTATAGTAAAATATATATGCATATGAGCAATAAACGAATTCCGATGGTGACGGGTACGGTGATGGCATACAAAGAATCTTGGTGAGCCATAGGAGCACAGTCGGATTCAGGATTGAGAGGAGATTTACATGAAAAGACTGCTGAAAGGGCTCAGCCCGGAAGGAGAGGCCCTCTTAAATCTTATCCCCGGAGGGGTTATGCAATGCAGGAATGACAGTAGCTATACCATCGTTGAGGTCAACGATGGTTTTCTTAGCATGTTTGGGTATACGAGAGAAGAACTGGACGAAAGGTTCCAAAATCGTTTTTTTCAAATGATTCATCCGTCGGATCAGCAGAATTTCCTTATTGAAGCAGAACGGCAGCTGGAAAAAGGCGATCGGCTTTCCCTAAGCTATCGGGTTTTGTGCAGGGACGGAAACTATAAATGGATTGCCAGCAGCGAAAAATTGTTTGGGGATGAGAAGGAGGAACGTTTTTTCTGTATTTTCCTGGATCTTACCGAGGTCAGGGACGCACAGGAGAAGCTGCGTCTGTCATTGGAACATCTGGAAATTATTATGAACCAGTCCTCCGACATTATTTTTGAATGGGATCTCATCGCGGATTCCATATCCTTTTCCCCGAACTGGCTGGAAAAGTTTGGCTATGCCCCGCATTATGACGGCAGACAGCAGAAGGAAGAAATGCTGCATAATTTTTATCCCGATGATGTGGAGCCGATGGCGGCATTTATGGAAGAGGCCAAAAGGGGCATATCCGATTCGGTCATTGATGTTCGGATCCGCAGCTTTCAGGATCAGTATATCTGGTGCCGGATACGGGCGGCGACCCAGTACAGTGCGGAAAACACACCGATTCGGGCAGTGGGGACAATCTCCGATATTGACGAAGAAAAACGGATGGTGGAGGAACTGCGCAGAAGGGCGGAGCTGGATGCTTTGACAGGCCTTTATAACCATACCGAAACGGAACGGAGGGCGGAGCTGTACCTGGCGGATAAGCCGGATACAATCTGTGCCATGTTTATCATAGATGTGGATAATTTCAAGCTGGTGAATGACGGTCAGGGGCACCTGTTCGGGGATGCGGTTCTGGCGGAGCTGGCGGCAGGCATGAAGAAAATAACGCGGAAATCGGATGTGATCGGCAGGATAGGCGGGGATGAGTTCGCCATGTTTCTCAAGGATCTTCCGTCGGTCAGTATCGCCGAGGATAAGGCCAGGAAGCTGCTGCAGCTGTTTCAGAACCTGTTTCAGGGAGAAAAGCAGTCTGTTGAGGTGACCTGCAGTATCGGTGTGGCAGTTTATCCGTGGGACGGCAGCAGCTATCAGGAGCTGTACCACTGCGCAGATCTGGCGCTGTACCAGGCCAAATGCTGGGGCAAGAACCGGTATGCACGGTTTGATGCGGGAAGCATGGCGGCGATGGATCGGATTGGCTATTCCTCTTTGGGAGCGTCCATCGATTCGGATCAGAATACAGGCGGAAAGACCGGTGATTTGGTCAATTACGTATTTCAAATTCTATATGATACAAATGACATCGATGATGCCATCAAAACTATTCTGGAAATCGTAGGCAGACGCTTCGATGTGAGCCGCGCCTATGTGTTCGAAAACAGTTTCTGCGGTAATTATGCGGATAACACCTATGAATGGTGTAATGAAGGGATTATACCCCAAAAGGAGTTTCTGCAGCAATATCCCTATGAGAAGGTGGAAGGCTACAAGGATCTGTTTCGGGATAATTCTGTTTTTTACTGCCGGGATATCCATTCCCTCACACCCGCCCAGAGCCGGCTTTTTGAAAGTCAGGGTATCTGTTCCACCCTTCAGTGCGCGCTGTATGATGACAAGGAATTCTGCGGCTTCATCGGTTTCGATGAGTGTACGGGGCTGCGGATGTGGAATAAGGAGGAAATTGGTATCCTTTCTTTGGTCGCCCAGATGCTGACTACTTTTTTATCAAAAAAACGGGAGGCCGACCGCAACAGACAGATCCTGGTTCAGCTGAATACTATTCTGGATATGCAGGATGCCTATATTTATGCGATTCGGCAGGATACCTACGAGCTGCTGTATATGAATCAAAAACTGCTCAGGCTGGATCCGTCCGCCAGGCCCGGCATGGCCTGTTATCAGGCATTTTACGGATGCAGCGCCCCCTGTGAGAACTGCCCTCTGACCGGCGCCATGGAGGTTTATAACCCTCAGTACGGCATCTGGGCAAAGGTTCAGTTTTCCCCAATGAAATGGGGAGATGACAGCGCCTATCTGATCAACTGTGCGGATATCACGGAATATAAGCGGATGCAGGAAAAGAAAGGCAGCGGGAGATAAAAATATCGGGAAAATACATATTACGGTACTGAGCATGCTGTGAATTGCGGTTACCTGGGGTAAGGCAGCCGCATCGATGTGCCGGTCGGGATAAAGAGGTGGATGCAGTGGCGGTGATGGCAAAAAGAAAAATCCTGGTGGTGGAAGACAACGCCCTTAACAGAGGTCTTTTATGTGAAATATTAAAAACCGAATATGACGTTGCAGAGGCGGAAAACGGCCGGGAGGCTCTTGCCATTTTACGGCAGGAGGAGGGAAATTTTTCCCTTATCCTGCTGGATATTGTCATGCCCGTTATGGATGGCTATGAGTTCCTGGCCGTGGTCAAGAATGACCCTGATTTTTCCTCCATCCCGGTGATTGTCACCACACAAAATGACGGAGAGTCGGAAGAGGTGACAGCCCTTTCCTGCGGTGCTGCCGATTTTGTGGTCAAGCCTTACAAACCCCAGATCATCCTGCACCGTGCTGCCAATATCATTCACCTGCGGGAGTCCGCCGCTCTCGTCAATGAGTTCCGGTATGATCGGCTGACCGGCCTTTACAGCAAGGAATTTTTCTGTCAGCAGGCAGGGGAGCTTCTGCACCAGAATCAGGATAAGGAGTATGATATCATCTGTTCCGATATCGTTAATTTTAAGCTGGTCAATGATATTTTCGGTATTCCTGCGGGGGATCGGCTCCTCCGGATGGTTGCGCAGGAGTATACCGCTCTGACAGAGGGAAGGGGTATCTGCAGTCATTTCCATGCGGATCAGTTTGCATGCATCATTGAACATAACTGGGATTACACAGAAACCATGTTTCAGGATTCCTGCAGCCGGATTAACCTGTTGTCCCAGTCACAGAATATTGTGATGAAGTGGGGAATCTACCGTGTGGAGGACAGGAATGTTTCCGTAGAGCGGATGTGTGACCGGGCGCTGCTGGCAGTTCGGAGCATCAAGGGAATGTATAAGAAATTTTTTGCCTACTATGACGATGAACTCCGCAGCAAGCTCCTGCAGGAGCAGGAAATCGTTGACAGCATGGAGTCCGCTCTGGCACAGGGACAGTTTGAAATATACCTTCAGCCGAAGTACCGTCTTAAGGATAACCGGATGTCCGGTGCCGAAGCGCTGGTCCGCTGGAACCATCCGGAATGGGGGCTGCAGTCTCCCGCAGTGTTTATTCCGCTGTTTGAGCGCAACGGTTTTATCACCCGGCTGGATCAATATGTCTGGGATAAGGTCTGTGCCGTTATGCAGAGCTGGAAGAATAGGGGACTGCCGCCGCTGCCGGTTTCCGTAAACGTATCCCGGGCGGATATTTATAACGCGGATCTGACCGCTGTTTTAATGGGACTTCTGCAGAAATATGAGCTTCCGCCTGCCAGTCTCCATTTGGAAATCACCGAAAGCGCCTATACGGAAAATCCAAGACAGATTATCGAGACCGTCAGTCATCTACGGGAACTGGGCTTCGTGGTGGAAATGGATGATTTCGGAAACGGGTATTCGTCCTTACATATGCTCCATGAAATGCCTGTGGATGTTCTGAAGCTGGACATGAAATTCATCCAGAGCGAGCCGGTGACACCGGTCAACCAGGAAATCATGCGGTTCATCATCAACCTTGCGCACCTGATGTCGCTGAGTGTGGTGGCGGAGGGCGTTGAAACAGAGGAACAGCTGGAACGCCTGCGCAGGATCGGCTGTGAATGCGTACAGGGGTATTATTTTTCAAGACCGGTTCAGGTAAAAGAGTTTGAAAAGCTTATGGAAGAAAACGATGCGGTTGGAAAAGCGGGGAATCAGGATTCATGAGAAAAAGGATAAAAAATAGAGAACGTTCTGTGGAACGGAGCCAGATGATAAGCGTTGTCAGCACAGGAATTCTCATTCTGCTGATGCTATGTTATCTGTTCATGACCATCGGCAACTCCGCCAGGCTTGCGGCACAGACAGAAATTATTTCAAACCATCCTTTCGAGGTGGTAATTTCCGCCGGTGACGTAAAACTCTATGTATCGGAGATGCAGCTGCGCACCGATCGGCTGAAGCGCCACCATAACGGTGAAGATGTGGAATTCGCAGGCAGTAAGCTGGACGAGCTGGTGCTCTCCCTGGATGAACCGGTCACACGGATCAATGATTTGTATCTGGGGAATGAGGAGGATGTGCAAAACCTCAGGAATACTCTGGCATTATTACAAGCAGAACAGAAAGATTATCTTGTTTTCTGTGAGCAGCAGAATCTTACGGAAAAGGAAATCGAGGCTTATGCCCAGGAGCATCTGGAGCCCCTTTATGACCGGGCGCTCCAACAGACAGGGGAGATCATTGCGGTTGCACAGGCAAAAAAGGTGGGATATGGCATTACTGCAGAAAGGCTGCGCGTAACCAACCTGATTGGCTCCGGCATACTTATGGTGTTGATGATTGTCGTACTGCTGATCTCCCAATATGTCCTGCACCGGCAGAGAGAGGAACTGGTTTACCGGAACAGGCTTTTTGATAAGCTGTCATTGAGCATCGACGATGCGTTCATCATCCGGGAGGCGGACACCGGAGTCATTAATTACTGCGGACTTAATCTGGAACGAATCCTGGGAATTACGGTTATGGATGCGGAGGATTTGTACGAAGGTTTGAAAGAGGAGGATGCCCGGGCGTTTCGGGAGGGAATTCGTGCGCCCGGGTTCGTTTCGCCATTTGAAAGGCTGGTGGAATATACCAGGCCCAACAAGGAAAAACGCTGGATGCAGATCCGAGTATACAGGGTGGAAGATTTGAATACACCGCAGCTTATCACTGTGTTTTCTGACCGTACCGAAGAGGTCCGTTCCCGTCAGGCGCTGCAGGAAGCCATGCTAACGGCAGAACGCGCCAACATGGCAAAGAGCGATTTCCTGTCCCGGATGAGCCACGAAATCCGCACGCCCTTAAATGCCATCATCGGTATGACTGCGATTGCGGCGGCTTCACTTGATGAGCCTGCCAGGGCAGAGGACTGCCTTTCTAAAATCACCTTTTCTTCCAAGCATCTGCTGATGCTGATCAATGATGTGCTGGATATGTCAAAGATTGAGAGCAACAAAATGGTGCTGCAAAACGAACCCTTTGATATTTTTGAGCTGGTCAACGGTTTTGTATCCACCGTTTATGCCCAGGCAAAGGAAAAGGGAATTGCATTCCGGGAAACGATGGATGGTTTCGGTGAGGATACCGTCTTTATCGGAGATTCGCTTCGGCTTAACCAGATCCTCTTGAATCTCAGCTCCAACGCGGTGAAGTTCACACCGTCCGGAGGCAGGATCCGTCTGGATGTTTCACGGCACGGAAACGGAAATACAACTGATATCATCCGCTTTATCATCTCTGATACGGGAATTGGTATGACAAAAGAGGCTGTGGGCAGAATTTTCCAGCCCTTTGAACAGGCCGATGCTTCTATTGCCAAACGTTTTGGCGGTACCGGGCTGGGCATGTCTATCACCAGAAATTTGATCACGCTGATGGGCGGCCAGATTCAGATAGAGAGTGAACCCGGCGGCGGAACCTCCTGTATTGTGGATTTACCGTTCCAAAAAGGAGAAGAGAGATGCCGTCCGGAGCCTGATTTTGCATAGCTTGGGCTGCAGGCACTGATTGTGGATGACGAACGGCAGGTCTGCGAACAGACCGCCATACTTTTAGAAAAAATAAAAATTGCTGCGCAATGGCGTCTGTCCGGAAGCGAGGCTGTGGAACGGGTGAAAGAGATGCACTGGGAAGGACGGGATATCGACCTGTGCCTCATTGACTGGAAAATGCCGGATATGGATGGGGTTGAGGTAACCCGGCGTATACGGAAAGAGGTTGGGAATGCGGTTCCCATTGTAATGATATCCGCTTATGATATCTCAGAGGTGGAGGAAGAGGCGCGGGCGGCAGGTGTGAATGGATTCCTTCCTAAACCCCTTTACCGTTCCTCTGTCTATGCGGCCATTAAGTCTGCGCTGGAGCACAAAGGAGAGACGTTTGCAGGGGAAGAAAAAAAGCCGGCCGGAAAGCTGCTGGAAGGTTTTCATCTGCTGGTGGCGGAGGACAATGCCCTCAATCAGGAAATCGCGGCAACGCTTCTGCGCATGGAGGGCGCTGCGGTAGACTGCGTGGAGGATGGTCAGCAGGCGCTGGATGTATTCCTTGCCTCGAAGCCCGGTGAATATGATGCTATCCTGATGGACGTACAGATGCCGGTTATGGACGGGCATGAAGCCACAAGACAGATACGTGCTTCCGAACATCCGCTGGCCCGTACAATTCCCATCATTGCTACAACAGCCAATGCCTTTAATGACGATATCTCCGCCGCTCTGGCGGCCGGGATGAACACCCATGTCAGCAAACCGCTGGATATCATACAACTTTGTAAAACTCTTGCGGATTGTATCCAAAAATAGGATAATAGAAAAGGAGAGACAGCAGAAATATATAAAGGGAGTGTAGATACATATTGAAAAGGTTGATTGCAAACTGGATTAGGCGGGTAAATCTTATATTCCTACTGGGGGTCTGGGCAGCCGCATCAGTTCAGAATGTGCAGGCTGCCGAACAGGAGCCGCGGGTGCTGCGAGTCCCTTTCCCTCAGGTGACGGGAATGACAGAAACGACACCGGACGGCCGCCGTCAGGGGCTGGTGGTGGACTATCTGAATGAGATCGCCAAATATACCGGCTGGGAATATGAGTATATAGACACAGATAGTGACAATATGGTTGAGGAGTTCCTGGAGGGAAAGTATGACCTGATGGGGGGAAACTACTATTCCCCGGGCTTTGAGGAGTTTTTTGCCTATCCCGATTATAACATCGGATACAGCAAAGCGGTGCTCATGGCCCGGAAAGACGACAGCAGTATCAACAGCCATGATCTGCGCAGCCTGAACGGCAAAACCATCGGCGTTTATGAGCGGGCTCAGGAAAACACCCGCAGGCTTAAGGAATACCTGTCCATGCACGATTTGGACTGTGAGATCCGTACCTACAGCTATGAGCAGCTCACGGAAAACGGAAAACTTTACCCCTACCTGGAAAACGGCGAGGTAGACCTGCTCCTTGGAAACGGGTTCGAGGATCCTATGGATTTCCGCATCGTCACATCCTTTGATTCGCAGCCCTATTATATAGTGACCAACGTGGGAAACCAGGAGATTCTGGATGGATTGAATATGGCTATGGAGAAGATAGCGGATTCCAATCCGAACTTCGGCGCAAAGCAGTATGAAGAGAATTTCACTAATGAGGGATCAATAGATATTCAGCTCAGTGAGGCGGAGCAGGATTATGTACGGAACCGGGATGCTGTCACCGTGGCGGTACCTGAAAACTATCATCCCCTGTTCTGTCTCAATGCAACAGACAACCTTCATAAAGGGATTGTGCCTGATACCCTTGAGAAAATCGCAGAGTTTACAGGGCTTACCTTTACGTATGTTTATACCGATACCTACGGCGATGCGCTGAATATGGTCCGGCAGGGGAAGGCGGATCTGCTCTGCTTTTACATGGGAACTGAGGAGGAATCCATCCGCCAGGGGCTTACGCTCACCTCGCCCTATGTGAATATGAACAATATCGTGGTCCGTAATAAGACATCCTCCTATCCGGACGAAGGACTGGTCTGTGCCGTCGTCAATGGGCAGGAGCTGCCTGTCGGGATTGAAGCGGCTGAAGTGCGGAAATATCCCACTGTCACGGAAGCGCTCCGGGCGGTAAACAAAGGCGAGGCAGACTTTATTTATGGTCTGGCCAGCCGCTTTGAGCTGGATATTCAGCGCTATCATTTCTCTAATCTGGTGCCCGTTACCCTAGTCAATGATCGCAGCGACCTCTCCTTTGCGCTGGAAAGGCCTTCGGATCCCGACCTGCTGACCATTCTCAACAAGGCCATAAACAGCCTTTCCTCAAAAGAGCGTTCCACGATTCTGGATCGGAACCTGATTTCTATCGGGACGAACGAGCTCTCACTGATGGAACTCATCTACGCCTATCCCGTGGCCTTTGTCGTCGTGCTGACATTGTTCCTGTCAGTACTGTCGGTGTTTTTGTTTGGGATCTATCGGGCGCGGATGCGGGCGGCCCTCATGAAGAGCAATCTGGAGAAGGCTGAGGCGGAGAGCCGTGCCAAGGGAGAATTCCTTTCCCGTATGAGCCATGAGCTGCGTACGCCCATGAATGCCGTAATAGGACTCACAGACCTTACCGGCATGATGGCGGGAGTGCCGCCGGAGGTGCAGGAGAATCTCTCAAAGCTCCGCACGGCATCCCATTACATGCTGGATCTGATTAACGACATACTGGATATGAGCCGTATCGACAGCGGAAAGCTTTCACTTGCAAAGGAACCCTTTTCACTGGAAAGTATCCTGGATGGGATCCGGATGATGATGGAGTCTGAGGCGCAGAGAAAGGGCCTGATTTTCACACTGGAAAAGAATCTGGTGCACAGCGGTCTTGTCGGTGACGGCATTCGTTTGCGGCAGGTGCTTATCAACCTGCTTTCCAACGCCTTCAAATTTACCCCGGCAGGGGGGAACGTTTACCTGCGGGTAACGGAGGAGGCCGGAACAGAGGAAGAGGCGTCCTTTACCTTCCGGGTGATTGATACCGGGACAGGCATCACCCCGGAGGACCAGAAGCGTATTTTCGAGAGCTTTGAGCAGGTGGGTACCAGTTACTCAAAAAGCCAGGGCACGGGGCTGGGACTTGCTATCAGCAGAAGTATTGTCCGGAAAATGGGGGGAGAACTGAAGGTCAGCAGCCAGCCGGGAGAAGGAAGTGAATTCTTCTTTACCGTAACTCTTCCCCTGAAAAATTCGGCGGAAATCTTTGCCTGCGGACAGAATGTGCAGCCCGGGGACAAGCTGCTGGAGGGTATTCCTATTCTTATGGCGGAGGATAACGATCTTAATGCCGATATCGCGGCACAGCTTTTGGAGATTCAGGGGGCAAAGGTAAGCCGCAGCGTGAATGGCAGGCAGGCGGTAGAGATGTTCTCCGAAAGTAGGCCAGGCGAATTCCGGGTGATCCTCATGGATATCCAGATGCCCGAGATGAATGGATTGGATGCGGCTCGTGCCATCCGGTCATTGGATCGCCCGGATGCGGCCGATATTCCCATTGTGGCTATGACTGCGAATACCTTCACAGAGGATGTGGACGAGGCGATGGCAGCGGGCATGAATGAATTTATCCCAAAGCCGCTGGATGTCAACTATCTTTACCGGCTGCTTCGGGAATTGCTGGATAACGGGGATTCCCGGTAAAAGGTGGTCAGACGGTATTGATAAGGGAAGAAAATAATTGAATAAAGAAAAAGCCGCCGGTCGGTATCTGCTGTTATTGTGACAGGGGATACCGGCCGGTAATTTTATGCCCGGAAAACGGTTCGGGCTATGCTGTGAAGATACACCACCGAACACCGTAACAGTCGGTGAGATCCGTCATGAAGGAACTGAAAACGCTTGCCCCTAAGGGAATGCGGACACTTCCTTTATCGGATAATGCTTCATATGCTTTTGTTACTAAATCTTCTTTGCCAGGTTCAAAATGCAGGCAGAACTGCATGATATTGCCTGTAACATCGCCTGTCCCATCTTCGTCTTCTCTGTCTGCAACAGCTAAAATATAGCCGTCTATGCTCAATTCAGAGTGAAAGACCTTCCCATCCGGGGTATGGTGGATTTCCAGCACTTCTGCACCAAAAGCCCTTTTGTACAGCTCGATTGCCGCTGTGGCATCGCTGACGTATGTCTGCAGCATAATACGTTTCATAATAATTGAATTCCTCCTGCTTGGTGTACGGTTTACTAGTTTAAAAATTTATTAATTATAGCACGGAAATTCGTAGGAGACAATGGGGATAAAGAGGAGCAGCAAATAGTTCTTTTTGGATCCAGTCCTCCTACGTCATATTGAATATGGCATCAGATGTTTATAGATCACTCTTATTGTTGCAGATAATAAAAAAGTATAGGATTTAAACTATGGATTTAATTGATTTAAGTATTGGACTGATTTGTGCAAAGAAGATATACTTTACATCATAAGCGTAGTGAATGAGTAAAAAATAACCATACAAATAGGATGTAAAAATGATTTGCATTATATTTTTGTACAAATGGAGGTGGACAATGAAATAAAATAATCAAAATAAAAGTGTAGTAAGAGGGAAGGCAAATTTATTAAGAGGGAAAGGAATGAAAAGAATTGGTTAAGTATGTAGTTAAAAGAATTTTAATGATGATTCCTGTATTGCTTGGAGTTACACTATTGATTTTTACACTGCTCTATTTCGCAGACGGAGATCCGGCAAGGAATCTGATCGGCGCAGATGCTACAGAGGAAGAAATTCAGGAGCTTAGAGATGAGTGGGGACTGGATGATCCGTATCTGGTCAGATATGGCAGATATTTGAAACAGCTTATATTTGACCGAGATTTAGGAACCTCATATGTAACAAAACAAAATATTTCTTCGGAAATTATGTCAAGATTTAAGGTTACCTTTTTAGTTGCAATTGAAAGTACTGTTCTGGCCTTATTATTTGGCACGGTATTGGGAATCATTGCAGCAACACATCAAAATACATGGATGGATAGCTCGTCTATGGTAGTTGCACTGATTGGGGCTTCTATGCCGGGATTCTGGATAGGGCTTGTTTTATCCATAGTTTTTGCATTGAGGTTGAAATGGCTTCCTGCCAGCGGCTGGGGAACTTTTGCACAGACCATACTTCCGTCTCTGTCTTTAGCTATAACCAGTGCAGGAACATTGGCACGGCAGACAAGGTCCAGCATGCTTGAGGTTATACGGCAGGATTATATCGTGACTGCAAAAGCAAAAGGGGTATCACAGTTTAAAGTGGTTTATGTTCACGCATTAAGAAACGCGTTAATCCCCATTGTAACATCTGCTGGGATGCAGCTGAGTTGGCTGATAGGCGGTGCAGTGGTTACAGAAACTGTTTTTTCCATTCCGGGCCTGGGTATGTATATGGTAACTGCAATTAATCAAAGAGACTATCCGGTGATTCAGGGCAGTGTTCTCTATATGGCATTTGCATTCAGTATTGTAATGCTGTTGGTTGATATCTTGTATGCATTCATTGATCCGAGAATCCGTGCAAAATATAAAAGTGTAAAAAAAGCATAGCGGGGGCGGTAAATAATGAAAAAAACAAAGACAGAAATAAATAAAGAGAGCATGTTTATGGTAACTATACAAAGACTTGCTAAAAATAAACTTGCGGTTGCGGGACTAATTATTATAGTTTTAATGGTTTTAGCAGCGGTTTTTGCTCCGATAATAGCTCCATATGGCTATGAGGAACAGGATTTATACAATACTTTACAAGGACCGAGTCTGGAGCATTTGTTTGGAACAGACGATCTGGGCAGGGATATTTTCAGCCGGATTATTTATGGAGGAAGAAACTCCTTATCTATTGGATTGATTTCCGTATTTTTTTCTGCATTATCGGGAATTGCACTGGGTGCAGCCGCTGGTTACTATGGCGGAAAGATAGATATGATTATTATGAGGGTATTGGATGTGCTGCAGGCTATGCCGGCAATTTTGCTGGCCATTGCGATTTCAGCAACACTGGGGCCGGGATTTACCAATTGCATTATTGCGCTTTGCATTTCGCAGATACCGGGGTTCGCAAGGATGTCGCGTGCATCCTGTCTTAATGTTCAGGGAATGGAATTTATTGAGGCAGCATCATCCATTAATGCAAAGGATTTCAGAATAATATTTAAGCATGTACTGCCAAATGCAATTTCTCCGATTTTTGTACAGGCTACAATGAGTGTTGCAACAGCGATACTTACCTCTGCCAGTCTGAGCTTTATTGGTCTGGGAGTTCAGCCTCCACAGGCTGAGTGGGGAGCAATGTTATCAGCGGGAAGAAATTATATCAGAGGGTATTCTCATATTGTAATGTTCCCCGGTATGACAATTGTTCTTGCGGTGCTTTCTCTCAATATGTTGGGAGATGGATTGAGAGACGCACTTGATCCCAGATTAAAAAACTGAAGGAGATATGTAAAATGGAAAATACATATGCGGAAAAGGAACCGCTTATTAAAGTTAATAATCTTGAAATCCAATATACTTCCGGTAAAGAAGTGGTATGTGCAGTCAATAATGTATCCTTCCATATTTGTGAAGGCGAAACTCTTGGGCTGGTCGGTGAAACCGGGGCAGGAAAGACAACAATTGCCAAGGCTATTATGTCCATATTACCGAATCCTCCGGCAAAAGTGAAAGGAGGAGAAATTCTATTTGAGGGAAAGGATATTCTGAAACTGCATGAAAATGAAGTCAGAAAAATCAGAGGAAAAACAATTTCTATGATTTTTCAGGATCCTATGACGGCACTAAACCCTGTATTTGTTGTCGGAGATCAGATAGCGGAGGTAATAAAAACCCATGAAAAAGTGACGAAAAAGCAGGCCGCTAAAAAAGCAGTAGAAATGCTTGAGATGGTTGGGATACCTGGCGAACGCTATGGGGAATATCCTCATCAGTTCTCAGGAGGGATGAAACAAAGGGTGGTGATTGCAATGGCACTTGCATGTAACCCCAAATTACTGATAGCAGATGAACCTACAACTGCCCTGGATGTAACAATACAGGCACAGGTTCTGGAGATGATGCAGGAACTGAAGGAAAAGTATAAAACAGCAATGATAATGATAACACATGATTTGGGGATTGTTGCCGAAGTCTGTGACAAGGTGGCTATTGTTTATGCAGGTGAAATTGTTGAAATTGGAACGAAAGAGCATATCTTTGATGACGCAAAGCACCCTTATACACGCGGACTTTTCAATGCACTGCCAAGTCTTGCAGAGAATCAGGAAAGACTGCAGCCAATAGAAGGATTAATGCCTAATCCGGCAGATTTACCCCGGGGATGCAAATTCCATCCCCGGTGTCCATACGCGACAGCGGAATGTTCGGAAAGAATTCCTGAACTCATAGAAATAGTACCGGGCCATTTTTCAAGATGCTGCAGGAAAGAAAAGGAGAACGGCTGATATGGAAAAGATTTTAGAAGTGCAAAATCTGAAAAAATACTTTAAAACACCTCGTGGAATGCTCCATGCAGTAGATGATGTCAGTTTCTCGATTGTGCAGGGGAAGACAATAGGTGTCGTTGGGGAATCCGGCTGCGGTAAATCAACATTGGGCAGGACACTGATCCACCTTCTGGAAAGTACGGAAGGAAAAATCCTCTTCCATGGGGAAGATATCACTCATGCTGATAAAAAGAAACTCCGTACAATCAGAGAAAATATGCAAATTATTTTTCAGGATCCATTCTCATCATTAAATCCCCGGATGACTGCATTTGAGACAGTAAGAGAACCTTTATATCTGGCCGGGAAATGGACAAAAGAGGAAATTAATGAGAGAACAGAGCAGATCATGGAAACTGTGGGCCTGGATGCACGTCTGAGAAATTCCTATCCGCATGAGCTTGACGGAGGACGCCGTCAGAGAATTGGAATAGCCAGAGCTTTGGCATTGAATCCTGAATTTATAGTGTGTGATGAACCGGTTTCTGCATTGGATGTTTCTATTCAGGCTCAGATACTGAACCTTATGCAGGATCTTCAGGAAAAAAGGAAACTGACTTATGTTTTTATTACACATGATCTTTCTGTAGTAAGGCATATTTCAGATGAAATTTGTGTGATGTATCTGGGGCAGATGGTCGAAAAAAGTCCGGCTAAAGAATTATTTAAGAACCCTGTACATCCATATACAAAAGCACTGTTATCGGCAATTCCGATACCGGATATTCATGTAAAACGTAAGCGTATTCTTTTATCAGGTGAGGTTACATCTCCAATCGAACCAAAACCTGGTTGTCGTTTCGCAGCAAGGTGTCCTTATGCCGAAGATAAGTGCAGGGAACCGCAGTCACTGGAGGAAATAAGTAAGGATCATTATGTCTCTTGTAAAAGAGTGAATGAGATAAATTGAAAAGGAGAGGGTTATATGAAAAAAAGTATTAAAAAAGCAGCAGCGATACTGTTAGCATCCATTATGACAGTCGGGATACTGGGATGCGGAGGAAATTCAGCGGAGAGTGGAGTAACAGACAGTGTGGGAACTGTTCAAAAAGGAGAAGAAAGTTCCGGGGATGAAGTGTCAAAGGGAATATCGACTGTTTATGTGGAAGGCGCGAGTGATCCGGGCAATTACCAGCCGTCAACAAGAAATGCCGGAGCCACGCAGGTTTTTCTGTTAAATGTATATGAGGGCTTATTTGAAAGAGCTTATAACGGAGAATATGAGCCTTTGCTGGTAGAAAGCTATGAATGGACAGATGATACACATATGACATTTAAGATACATGATAATATTGTGACACATGCAGGAGACACTGTAAAAGCAGAGGATGTTCTTTGGAGTATGCAATGGGCGGCAGAGTCGGCAGAGTACAGCCGACATACAACAAATATTGACTTTGATAATACAAAAGTGGTTGATGATTTGACAATCGAAATGGCAATTTTTGAACCCAATGTATTTTTCCTGAATGATTTAAGCCGTATTCAGATAACCGCGAAGAAAACCTTTGATGAGAGTTCTGATAATCTGATCAGTGTTGCCAACGGAACCGGTCCGTATAAGATGGTAAGCCATACAGAAGGCGTGGAGGTAGTCCTGGAAAAATTTGAAGCTTATTGGGATAAGGATAATACGGAAAGAGACAGGCAGCTGCAGAACTTTGATAAAATCGTTTTCAAATTTATACCTGAGGCGGCTCAGCGGACTATTGAACTGGAGAGTGGAGGAGTGGACATCCTTTATGATACACCGACCAATGATTTGGACAACCTCAGAAATAATGATGAATTCGATGTGTTTGAGTATGTGACAGGACAAACGGTAACTATGTATTTTAATAGTTCGGAAAATTCTGCTTGTAATAATCAGAAACTCCGCCAGGCTATCTGCTGCGCGATTGATAATAATGCTATTGTTGCAGCCGTTTATGGAGGCAATGCCCGCGCAGCAACGTCAATTATTTCTCCTGAAAATAAGGAATGGAATGATGAGTTGGAAAATTCAGAATACAGATATGCGTATAATCAGGAAAAAGCCAAAGAACTGCTTGTCGAGGCAGGGTATAAAGAAGGCAGCCTGACTTTGAAGCTGGCTACGGATGATTCGAATGAAAGAAAATCTATTGCTGAAATAATTCAGGCGCAATTAGGCCAGATTGGCATAACAGTTGAGATTAATACATACGATTCGGGAAGCTTTAATTCCCTTTGGGGAGACAATAAATCATGGGATATGCAGATTAATCAGTTTTCGGCATTAGGAAGTGTATTATTCTACTTTAATAATCAGGTTAACAGGGATAAAAATGTAAGAGGTTTTTGGGAGGATGACTCTTTTCAGGAATTGCTTGCGCCGACTATAAGGGATGGTAATGAGGAGAATGTAACGAAACTGGTGGAGATGTTCGAAGATGCAGCGCCGGTATGCCCCCTTGTTAATAAAACTATTTATTTTACATTCCGCAAAGGTCTGACCGATTACAGAATTAAGAATGATGCCACATTGATAGTAAATGATTTAAAAATAACAGATGCAGCAAACTGGTTATATGATTAAGACGATGTGAGACTAAGGAGCCATACTCTGTGATCTGTTCTTATGTTCAATAAAATAAGGCGCGCTTCTGCTTAAGAAAGCGTTATGAAGAGGCGCGCCATTTTTATTTCTATAATTAGCTAAATATCGAATTAAATTTGACGCTTAAAGGAAAGTTTCTTTATCTTCCAAAGACTTAATTACATAATCAAGGAAAGCCTGTTCTGCCGGAGAAAGCAGTACCTTTTGAGGCCAGTAAAGGAGAATGTTGGCATGTCCGCCAAAACCGGTCAAGGGAATCATGGATATTTTATCTGATTTAACCAGTGCGGGATACCAGCCGGCAGGAAAGAAGCTGACTGCAGAGCCATTGGATACATAACGGTATTTATAAAAGGCATTATTAGTAGAAAATACACATTTAGGGATAAATCCACTTTCGATGCAGAATTGATACGCATACTCAAATTTGCCCTGCTCATTTCTTATAAAACAAAATGATTCGTCACGCAGTTCTTGTATGGTTAAGGAATTACGGTCGGCGAGGCGATGGCTGGAAGGGACAGCTACATAATAGCTTCTAGGTTCCACCAACAATTTATTCACGGCAAAGGGAAGCTTCAAATCAGAATTACCGATTATAAAGTTGTAAGAAGCAAAGGCAAAAGGAGCACTTAAAGTACTGCCATATACATTAAATTCCACCTGTGGATATTTACGCTGAAAATTTTCCATCAGGCAAAAGAAACGTTCATTGTAATTTTGAAACGCCACAGAGATACGTGCGGGCATTTCAGACGTAAAAGAAAGTTTGCTGTTGTTTATGAGCTCCAAAACCTTTCTGGTGGTGGAAAGGAAATATTCACCATAACTGGTGAGGACCATTTTTCTGTTTTTCCTTTCAAAAAGAGGCGCTCCCAGTTCCTTTTCAAGACGAAGAATAGAGCCGCTTAAAGATGGCTGGGATATTCTCAATTCTTCTGCAGCTTTTGTAACGCTTTCGTTCT
>ENA-UOJP01000984-UOJP01000984.1-human-gut-metagenome-genome-assembly--contig:-C102-NODE-984-length-40874-cov-17.038315_pt1 | contig 40874 bp, 58 predicted proteins | sample MGYA00242353_ERZ723900 | MGnify/ENA metagenome assembly ERZ723900
TTGGTGGAGGTGAGGAGATTTTATATTTTGTATTTTTATAGATTTTTTTATCTGTATTTATTTACATTTATGCTTACTCTTCCTTATATATTATTGTTTATCATCATTTATCACCACTTATCATTAGTTGTAAACGTAGTTTTTATGTATATTTGTGGTATCATAATCATACGAGGTGACATCATGCAACGTATGTATAAAAAATATATCGAAGTAGAAATGCTTGTTGACAAGATGGCAGAAATCACTCCCCTTGCTTTAATCTGGGATGGAGAGCGATATGAGGTAGACAAGATCATACGCCATAAACCACAATGCCATAGCCAAAACTGCGGAGGAGGCGGAGAAATGTTTGTGGTACAGATAGGAGGTGCAACACGGACTATATATTACGAGTATATGAGTCCCGGAAAATTCAGGTGGTTCATTGAGAGCTTAAGACCATGAAAAAGACTCCTGCACATAGACAGGAGCTGGCAGCTAGGAAGAAGATATGATACGGACTTGGGGAGAGAGTAGGATATCTGTGCTGCTGTGTATATTATCTCACATAAAAATTTAAGAAAGTAAATAAATCATCAAATACGGGATTTCTTGCTAAAAACCCCGTACTTTTTATTACTTAGTCAACAGTCTTACAATGTCCATGATAGCCAGTAACGCTTTTTCATTCAGCATTTCTAGGCGTTCAATGATATACTGTATCATTTCTTCTCTTTTCATGAAATTATACCCCTCCGTTTATATAGGCTCTCCCCATCCACCTATATAAAATAATAAAAGACCACCCGTAGGTGGTCAATACCGCAAGTTAGATACTGCCTAGATATCATCCTTAGTGTGTGGTGCGGTATAACGATATTATAGTATAGTTAACGATTTTTCGCAATAAAAAGGCTACTCTCTAGTGCGGAGAGTAGCTAGTTTATACAATACCCATTTACTTTATATAATATATTTTTCCAATTTTCATTAAACCCATAATTAGCTTCTAAATCTATATCAGATTTATTATTCAACATTTTCAATTTATAAATAGCTCTTTCACCCAATTTTTTATTTGGATTCACAAACAAAAGTGCTAAAACTAAACTATATGTTGAATTTAATTTGTATTTCCCTAATTCAAAATCTGTAGGTATGTATTCTTTGGGTTTTATTATATGGTTAATTCCATAAAATCTTTGATAATGACAACATTGATTTCTTAAATATGTTATACAGTGATAGAAACTTTCTAGCTTATCAAATGTAATGTCATAGTAACCTTTTCTACAAATTCCTTTCTTATCCGCCGTTTTCATAATAGAAAATAATTTAGATATGGTTCCAAAAGACATCAATTCTACTAATGCCCATAATGGCATGAAACCTCCATATTTTCTATTATGATGCTTAACAATCAAATTCTCAGGATTACGCTTACTTATATCATTGCATTTCTTTAATAGACTTATAATAGCATCATATTCCTGACTATTTTTCATACTGAAATTACTAGGATTTTGATAACCGGTCGGCCCGTATTCTAAGCAGAAATAGTTAGCAGCTTGTGTTTTCAAATATACTTCGATATCATTGATCAGTTCAAACAAAATAGATCTCAGTTCTTTATCAGCTATATAAATATTGTATATCATTTCAAAGGTGGTTCCATCTTTAAAATGATCATTCTCATCTAGGAAATCTATCATATATCCACTTAATCTATAATAATTTTCATGTTTTAAAATTGCTAAAGCATTTCCCTTATTTTTCACAATCATTTTTTTATCACGCATTAAATGATTTAGTTGTTCTTCGAATGTTAAAGCTTTTTTCAATTCAATTATATTTTCCATCGATTACTCCTATAAATTAAAAGAGTACCCTGGGCCACATTACATGCAAATAGTAAGAGGTGCGGGTACTACGGTCACTTATATTATATGTCATTTTTATAAAATATCAACAAAAATTATCAAAATCAAGTAAAAACTATAAAAAAAAAGCCACTCACTCCCTAAGGAATGAGTGGTTATTTTATACTCCGAATGTGCCGTAGGACTTATCTCGGTATCCGTCTTTGCCAAGCGTTCCCGCAGCCATCCAGCGTCGTGTACCGTCTTTTCCAATCCAAGATATCCAGATATAGCCCTCACGCTTAACAAATCCATCATATTTTACAGACATGCCCTTTTCGTACCAGTCACCTGTGAGCTTACCTTTTGTACTTGGTGCTTTACGGATGTTAAGCTTATCTACAGTACACGTAAACGTGGCTGTCTCCCCCTCCCAGTCACTCGGTTTGCTGTTTAACACTGTCTTGCTCTCTGCTGGCTTTTTATCAGCAAACAGATCCTTATAGCATTTGGGCCGGAAAGCTGTGTCATACGTTGCGCTGTACGGCAATTTCACCTCGTTAAAGGCTCCGCCTGCACCGCCCTGATTCTGGCCTAAAAATAATCCGTATCCGCCCCCAAGGTCAGCCATAAAGATTGCAATGTGACTATCTGGAGTAGCGCTCACCTCTTTAAAGACTGCAATGTCGCCCTGCTGCATGGTCTTGACCTCATCGCAGTATTTCAGCATTCCGTTGTTTTTACGATCTGTCCAGATATCCTTTACATATCCAGACTTGGTGCAGTTTGCGTATGGATATCCTAACCACTGCATATAGTACGCATATCCATCCCAGCATTGACTGCCATATGCCCCGTCCATGTCATATCTCTTTCCAATAACTTTATTTCTAAAATCCATAGGTGTTTTCATGTTATTTTCCTCCTAATTTTTAATAGGCAAATCGCCTAATTCTTCCATCAAATCATGTATTCCATTTTCTCCAAACATACTGTACACACTGTACAGTGTTTTTACATTTTCAAGCGCATAAAGAGGGATGCACCCCTCTCTCATATAGCGCTTATGGTAATCAATGATATTTATCCGGATGAGCAGGCACATACCGCTTGTTAGCAGTTTAAGCTCGTCAGTATGCTTCTGCTCCAATTTCTTCTCTAGTTCTTCACGTTTGTGCTTTTGATTTGTACGATCTTTAAACAAAAACAGGGCTGCTGGAAGTAGAAAACCGGTTAATAAGGCGAGCAGTATCTCCATGTCTTACTCCTTAGCATCCACCGCAGCTGCGACCTCAGAGGGCTTACCATTTAAAATGTTGATAAACGTGCTGTACGCATCCTTGATATAGCGCCATGCTGCTACACCAATCGTAGCGGCAATCATAGCCACGGTGATGAGGTCGTGCACCTGATTATTGATATCTGGTACGTACTGAGTAAGCAGCGTTGTGGCTGCATCTACAGCGGCAACCATCAGCATAGTGCCAAAGACCAGCACCAAGGCTTTTTTAACTCCCTGCCACAGTCGCTTGGCGTCAAACGCCTCCCCTGTGATGTTGATATTATGGTACAAGCTCAACACTACGTTGGATGCAAAGGCAAGTAGTAAAATAGCGTAGCAGACCAGCACCATACTGAGGTCTGCCAGTAAAACAGTGTAAAGCATATCCATGTTTCTTCTCCTTCCGCCTAATTAGGCAAATTAAAAGGGTGTTGACGTACACCCTTTAAAACGAGATACCTTTGGATCACTTCCTTTCTCAGCTTCGCAAAGCAGATAAAGCGGATTTTGTATCAAATAATTCATTATTCAATCGCATCACTTCGCCCTTCAACTCTCTCACTTCCCTTCGTAATTGTTCGGTTTCATTCTCGTATATGCTCATACTGCGATGGATAGACATAATATCTTCATTGTGCTTATCTACACGCTTAATAGTCTTTTGCACCATATGCATGTTTAGGGATGTCAGCTGTTCATAGATAATGCCGTAGGTGTCATCCTCAGGGTGGTAATTATATGCACCAAACTCGCTGTCAGTTATACCGTGCTTTGTCATGGCATCTTTTGTCCATTGTGCAATGAGACCGCCTTGCCGTTGACCGGGTACTGCATTAAGCTCGAAAGTGACCGGCTGCATATCCATATACATTGCTTCGTATCGTTCATCATATCCTCTGATGCTATTTTTAAGTCTGATGTCCGATGATGTATCACACCCCACCGAGGAGTAGAGCCTGTACCAACGATTACTGGATGAACCAAGTGCCATGCCGCCATAAAGTGGTATAAATCGCCCATGTGTCCAGTTACCATTCGCGGTAGCATCCAGAGCTACGCCGTTATGAGCACCCTCGTTGTTATAAATGTTAAACTGAGTTTCAGTGACGGTTCCGTAACCAATATAGCCTTTTCGTGTACCACCATAAGAATCATATATTCCAATCCAACCACCAGCTGAATAATTCGAGCCTATCCAAGACGATGCTCTTGCATAAAGTGAGCCGTAAACCGTCATGGCTTTAGATACAATAAAATCATTATTAGGGATTCGCGCGTTATCGCTGCTATCTGTATAAATAAGAGTTGTTGGGACTCCAGAAGAATTCAAGACTCTTAGCCCCTGACCATTAGCAGCAACAAAATTTTTGGCTTGTACATCCCCAGCAGCCCAGATATTACCTCCAGAATTTATAGATGCACTGTTTGAATACTGTGATGATCCAAAATATAGTGTTCCTTCTACAAGACCATCCCCCATTTTGATTTGTCTTGCTCTTAACCAGCCATCAGGATACAACTCAAAACTGTTCTCATTCGATGTGTTTACTTTAAGTAATGGGTTTTTCCACCCGGACACAAAATCTCTTGCTATGTCACCAAGATTTTTGTGAACAGAATCAGGACTTATGATAAAACTATAGGTTTCCGTCACGCTCCCACCCATGCCTTGATACGTGGATGATCCTGTATAGGCCAGTCCATCATTAAGCGTAAACTTGCCTATTTTACCGCTGGCCGCATTTATAGCAGCAGTAATGCTCAGGTTACCGGCTGTATCTGCGCTAAACACCTTTGTACCAGCGTTATTGCTGATGTCAAAGCCACCGCTTTTGATATGTAATCCAGATGCATCCATTACAAATTTTGTCGTCGATAATGCTGTGCCACCGCTGATGCCGGATGCTATGGTAGTGATTAAGGATGTGGCCGTGACTTTTTGCTCTAACGTGTTGGTTTTGCTGAGAGCTGCACTTGCGTTTGATTCTGCGGTTGATATCCGAATATTGTAGCCATCAACAGTAGCTGACAGCTCCGTAGCCTTAGTAAGAGCATTACCGGCTGTACTTGTCGCTGATGTGATACGAGCATCAAATCCATTGACTGTCTGCTCCAGCGTTGATGTTTTGTCTGATACTGTCTTTATAGATGCATCCATATCCTCCGGAGCTGGCACCCATGTTGTAGCTTTGTCACCCTCGACCAAAATAAGACTATGGTACCATACGATATCACCGACCGCCCAAGGTATGGTGGAATCAGCTGTATAAAACGTAAATTGATAATGCGCGCTTTCTAAAGCTGTGAAGGTATGCACAAACCTTTTCCACTCGGTTGTGATTTCACAATTGCGTTGCCCACCTTGTTCACTGCCAGTACTAAGTCGTACATTTTTTGAGGATTTAATATATACTGCCCACGTATATCTTTTTCCAGGATCTAATTTACGAGGAATAACATGATAAAAGCCACCGGTTCCTGCTTGCGTACAAGTCTCCTGCATAGCCTTACCGCTGATTGCTGTAGCCTCATCAACAATTTGTACAGACCATTTGCTAGTTACATGGTTAACCGCAGCCTTATCCGGTCTTGTATTAGTGATGAGATTCCGACTACCAATCTCCATGTTATTGAGATTATCTATGCTAGTAGAGTGACTAGACACCGTACTGTTAATGCCGTTTACAGTCTGTATGAGGCTGCTGTAATTGGTCTGCAAGGTTGACACATCACCTTTAGCTTGTGACACGTCGGTAATTAGTGACGAGATTTTACCCTGCTCAACAGACAATGCCGTGCTCAGCGTGCTTATTTCTCCTTTGATGGTATTATACACGACGGACAAAGATTGATTTGCACCATCTACTAAAATATGGCTCGACTTTATCACCTCTGTACCGTCGTTAATCTCTTTTACCAGTGATGTGATGTTAATCTTATCGCCTGATATATTGGCGTTATCAGCCACCATGCTATCCACGATAATAGGCCGTTGTATACCGTTAGCTGTTACTCCGGTTGCATCAAACATCAATTTGCCTGCCGCATCCCAGACATACATGTTGTAATCTCCGGATGCATCTTTGCCGATTTGTACTCTTGGTCTTGTTGCATCCTTTATCTGGATGGTTTCGCCATATATGTCTAGCCGTCCAGACTGTGACTTAAAGTGTATGCTGCTGGCATCAATCGTGCCGGCTGTGACTTTATCAGCTGCTACACTGTCAATCATGGCCGACTTTATCAGCGCATTGGATATCGTTGTGTTGTCAGCATTTAAGACTATGGTCTGCGTACTCCCTGCTGTAACACTGCCTGCGAGCAGGGTGTTGACACGTTCCAGGTCAACATTCAGTACATGTACCTCAGCTTTAGTGGCATATAGGTCCTGTACGTACTCTTTCGATACGTAGGATGTTTCAATTTTCGCGACTTTTGCAATAAGCTCCGTGACGTCCAGATTTTCGATTTCTGCATCCAGCGCAGAGAGCTTTTTGTTGACCTCCAAGTAATTGGTATTGATAGTCTCAAACTCGCCCTCAAAGGCTGTGATTTTGTCTGTGATGACCTGTTTTGTGCTTACGAGGTCAGAGTAAGTCCTATCTACTTTTGTTTGCAGAGGGCCTTTATAGCCTGTGTCTTGCTCCTGCTGGGTTTTTCCTTTAGATTGTATGGTGCCGTAAAATCCACCGTCACAATTAAACTCATAATCCATGAGAGGGACAACATAAGCATTACCGGCGTTATCCATTACACGTACGAGGTCACCTGCCTCAACATCAGGTTGAGCCATGCGCCAGTTTAATTTGGCGGCTCTGTACGTAAAGCCCTTAATCCGGTTGTATAAGACAGTGATACGCTCCTGGGTCATGCCTGGGCAGCTAAAATAGATGCCAACGCCAGTTCCAGCGGATACAGAGTGCTCTTCGTCGATCGTACAATCCAGCCGATTGATAAAGGTGTCTTCCTCGTCCATTTCAAATGGATCTGCAAATCGGCTTGGGGATATTGTAAGACCTGCGTCGGTATACCATACCAGCCTGAGCTTACCGTCTTTGTCCATAATAGCATTTTTGCCACAGTACGCGGCAAGTACACTTATAGCCTCAATGATGGTAAGCCCCTGCAGGCTATCAACATTGTAGGTAACATCATCCGCCCCGCCTGCATACTCAATGCCTATCTTTTTACATTGTTCCTGCAGGATAGCGGCTATCTTTTGATTGCCAGATAGAGCACTAAAAAACCCTTTATAGCAAAGGGCAAAGTTATCATATGCTGTTAGTTTTATAAACTCTCCAGAGCGTACCGGCTTTTCGAGGTTATAGACACCTTTTTTTATCCACTCGACTGTACCGTCATCCAGCTCCAAGCCGATGTATGGTATCGCTTGACGTCCTTTTAAAATAGTGTTTTTTGGCACGTCCGCAAGGATAAACTCAATATAGGAGGACACAGCATCCCCAAACGTGATTTGTTCGGATGAGTTTGTTCCTCCTTTAAGCTTAAAGCTCTTTATGCCTGTATACTCAGTACCTCCAATGTCAACTTTCAGCTGGAAGTGGCGGCCAGATTTGGATATCGCCGTTTTATACTTGTCGGATGTGGTTATCATCGTACCACCTCCCTGTGCTATTCTTCGATTTTAAGCATAAATTCCACTGATTCAAGCTCATTCGCTGTCAGTTCCACGCGATCCAATTCGTCGAGGGTAAGCTGGCGCACATCAATTTCTTCCTCTAGGTCTAACAGCTCCTTATATTCATCAAAATACTTCTTACGAGTTGTTAAGTCATCATCCGGTATAGAGTAATTGCCGTTTTTCTCGACGCCATATTTTTTGATTAAATCCGTGCGCTGCTCCTCTAAAAATACAGCCTGCTTTTTCACGGATTCCAGCGTCTTTTTGATGTGGTATGACTGCTTTACAGGTAAAGCAGTATTAAGCATCTTGCCAAGCGCTGACTGTGCGTCTACAATCTGTTTGTTTTTTAATAACATTACTCTTTACCTCCTGCCAGATTAGCGATGATTGCATCCTGCTCCGCATAAATCTCATCCTCTGCTGCCGATGCAGCTGCACGTACTTCTGACCGATTTTCTTTGTACAAAGTCTGATTGTTTGTGTAATCTGTAACAACAGCATTTTCCGGATTGCTGGTATTGATAACACCTCGGATTTGCTTAACCTGTACATTGTCCACCATAATATCCTTTGTAATCTCAATATTTTTATTTGATTTTGTAGTTACTGCCATAATTATCCTCCTTATTGCTGTATTATTTTTACAGTCGCTTTTTTATACCAATAGATACCATCACCTAAGAGCCCTATGTGCTCCTCGTTGATCGTGCCCCGATATGATGTGATAGAGAGATTTGCCCCTCCGCCGCCGTTAAATGAAAAAGGGAAGAACCCTGCAATTAGATTATTCCTAATCAAACTCATTTCTGACTCACGGAGCACTCCCCACTCAATCGTTATTGTTTTTTTCTCGGTCACAACGTCCCCCGCCATAGCGCCGCTTGACGTACGTCCGGTGTTGCTTGACCATATAATCTCGTTGTCAATTTTTATGACGGTAGGCGCAGGCAGCGCCACACCGTTTGCTGTGAGTATTGCCATACCCGCACCTCCTATAAATCAAAACGGCTCTTGCCATTTTTGCGAGCGTCCTTGTTATGCTCATTTGTTACACTCTCAAATAAATCCTTTGGTGAGATATACGCTGTAGTGTCTTTATCCTGCACAGCCTGTGTGACCTCATCAAACTTCTCACGCAGGTCTTTGATTGCCTGCACGACATCGGCCATAGACACCTCATCCTTATCACTCTGAGACTCTTTCCATTCATGCTGCACGTTCAGGGACCTTTCACCTGCAAAGGCTATTGTCGGCTCCTGTAGCGCCGCCTGCATGGCCCCTGACATGGATTGAGATAAGCTCTTGACTTGCCCGATAAACCTCGGTGTACTTGCTGCCAAGGTCTTACCGAGCCCCTCCATCATGTGCGGCATCCATTGCTCATACTCTCGTAATGGCCCGGTGTCCGGACGTGTAAAGTGCAGCCATGATGCCACGATGTTTGCAGCTTTTTTTACCTCATTGGTTACTTTGTAGGCATAATCTTGGATACCGTTTGCAAACCCTGAAATCATGTGTCCGCCCCAAGTGTAAGAGCTGCCACCAAGTCCACTAAGCCATGATGTAGCTTTATTTACGCAACTCTGTACGGTAGACTTAACATTAACTGATCCAGAGCCATTCTTAAAGTTATTCATCATACCCTTGGCCTTGTTGTACATGTCACTGTACATCGTACCGCTAATCCACTTGCTTGTTGCACTCAGATTACTTGTTACGGATGACTTCATGCTTTTGCTGCTTGAGTCTACAGTATTTTTCGAATCCTTAAAAGTACGTGAAATATCATTTTTAATTGATCCGCACTTGTCAGACATAAAGGTGACCAGAGGTCCCCATGCATTTTTGGTATCATTGCTCATGCCACGGTTTGCACCGATTAGAGAGTCGCGCGCATTGTTAAAATTCTTTTCAATCGCTTTCCCGGCTTTCTCTGAGTTGACACTTACATCATTACGCACTGTATCAATAGAATTTGCCACTACGCCCTTTATACTCCCCCAAGCACTTTTTGTGTCCTTGTCAGAGCCATTCCAAACACTGGATATTTTATCTCCAATTTTGCCAAAGAAGTTACCGGCGCTATCCTTTAGATTAGACCACGTATCCCCTAAGGACTTCGTGATTCCATCCCACGCCTTGCCTGCTTTCTTTTTTATATCTGTCCAGACGTTGCCTATAGCCTTGACAAGACCAGAAAACAGTTTAGGTATTGCAGTTACAAGTCCTTTTATGGTCTTTGCGATACCATTTTTTAAGCCCTCAATGAGGTAGCCACCGATTTCCGCAAAAACCGTACTTGGGGAGTGAATTCCAAACAGCTCTTTTATACCGTTTATAATAGGGTCAACTATTACACTGCGTAAAAAGCCGATAGGATCAGAAAAGAAATCCCTCACTCCATTGCAAAATCCATCCCACAGCCACTCACCAAGGTCTGCAGCTAGGCTCAGAATACCAGACCCTATGCCGTGCACAGCTGCGATTATTGTTTGGAGTAAGGAGCCTGCAACACCCCACCAATCAATATTTTTGATAAAGGTTGCAATGTTGGTACCGATTTGCCCCCAGCTAATCCCCCGTAGCGCTGTAAGTAGCGTATCAAGGATACCATGCGCTGCATCACTCAGAGTCATGCCAAAGTCAGCCCAATTTATGTTATTAAAAAAGGCGTTTATACTCTTGGCAATCGTATCTCCCAGTTTATGCCAGTTAATGTTTTTAACAAAGGTATGCACTGAGCTTATTGCTCCACTTAGGCCTTTGCCGAGAGCTGCTGTAAATTTTGGCATATCCACACTGTATACAAGACCCATTACTCCGTCAGCCAGAGCTTTACCAATAGCAGGCCAGTCAGCTGTCGTTACAAATCCATATAGAGCGTCAATATGCGCTTGCAAAAACGCCCCCATTGTATGCCCTAGCTTATCCCAGTCAACACTATACACAAGACCATTAAGCCCCTGAGCTAATGCTTTACCTATCCGTTCCCAGTCGATACCGGTAAACAGTAGGTACAGAGTATTGACAATAGTATTGATTCCGGTGCCGAACATTCGCCCGATATTTTCCCAGTTGATGGTATCTATCAGACTGTTAAAGAGCTCGCAAAACCCATCGCAAAACTCTGTGATGGATTTGCCTAAGTTATCCCATGATATCCATTTTGTAAACGATGCTACCGCCTTATTGACCTGCTGACCTATGAGCTTTCCGATACCGGCATAGTCACCCTTAGCCCACAGGTCTTTAAGCTGTTTGACCCATTTTTTGATTGGTCCGTCATCGACATCAGTTGGTGTGTAGACCGGCATATCGCTGCCGCCACCGCCTCCGCCGCCAGAGCCGGAAGAATCATCTGCATCATCCAGCTTGTTGATCTCGTCGAATCCCATAAGTGACCTACGAGCTTTTTCCGACGCTTTAGCTGCTTTATCAGCAGATGAGCCATACGCACCCATTGCATCCTTTGCCGCATAGATACCGGATGTAGCCTGCTTTGTAGACGCCATTGACTTGCCGAATAGCGCAGACATAAAAGCCGCTATGTAACCGGTAACCGTAGCCAATGCAGACATAAGTGCGTTTAGAGCTGGCATAATCGCCTGAAAAACAGGTGTAAATGCAGTGGCCAGATTTGAGCGTATCTGGTTTAGGCTGTTTGCAAACGCAGTGTTTGTCATAAGGGTAGCGCCGATATTTTGCGCAAGAGCCATGATGCCTCGACTGACTAAAGGAAAAATCAGCGAGAAAATCGTGAATGACTTTATTAGCTGACCTACGCCCATATGAGCGCGTCCCAATCCACTGGATGCCTTTTTACCTGCTGCCCCTATACCAAGTAACCGGCTCGCAAAAGACGTCGCATGCTGTCCTGCTGACTTCATGCCGTTACTAAACTTATGCAATGCTGATGAGGATAAACGTTTTGTAAATTGCATAATAGCATTACCTGCTCCTCTGGCAGCGCTCCCGACTGATTGTAGTCCTTTTTGCATACTGTTTAGTGCAGCAGACGCAATCTTGCCCTTTAGTCCACCCATACTGCTGGACAGCTTACTGATGGAGGCTGATGCTTGACCAGTGGACCCAGAGGTCACCTCCATTTGTCTATCCATAGCGCTAAGAGTGATGTTTGTCCGTGCTGCAGCGTCTTGTAGCTTAGCAATCTGCATATCAAGACTCATTACTTGCTTATCCAAGGCTCCCTCTGTTTGTGCTCCCATGTTAGGCTTATAGGATTCCAGCAGCGTTTTCCGCTGTGCTTGTTTAGCGAGTATCTGATTGTCATACATGTCCATCATGTTTTCGAGCTCGGCATATTTTTGCTTAAACATATCTGTGTCAAATTGAGGGTCAAACTTTATTTTAGGTTTGCAGATACTGATTCCCGGAGGTCCCCTCACACTGGGGCCTTGTGAGGCTGTTGTGCTTGGCTCCGTATCGCTTTGAGCCTGCTGATAGGGCATCTGTGCACCAGACATTTGTTTGACCATGCCCGCCATCTGCTCAACGAAGGCCTGCATTTCAAGTTTAGTGCGGTCGAGCGTAGCCTTAACTGATTCATTCATCTTATCCAGACTTGCCACAAGAGATTGCCTAAGATTTTTAAACATATCGCCGCTCATAGCGTCTACCTGCTTACGTATCCTGTCGGCTATCTTACTCGACTCTGCCTGTATGTCCTTGTCGAGGTCTGATTTTATCTCCAGATCCATCTGTATAGACCCTGCACTTGTTGCTCCCATATCATCACCTGCCTTTCTAAAAATAAAAAGGCTATGCTGCCATAGACTTAAACATAGCCTTCATCTGCTTCATAACCTCGTTTTTATTCGACTGTTTGATTGTTTCCTGTAACTGGCGGTTACGCCATTCGTTACGGATACGGTGCTGTTCATCTGTAAAATGCTGTAGGATGTCGTCATCGTCCTCAGCTCGTATTTTAATAATCTGTCCAAGAGGTGTTTCTGGCATAATGCCTGATAATAGGGTGACAAACTCGCGCCACTCCATATCATCATCACCTAAAGCAAACAAATCTTTAGACGGGTATTGCATAGCGAACGATGCCTCTATCAAATCCCAGTCCTCAAATATGTCATACCAATGGTCAGTTACTTTTTTTCTGTTTTTTCCTCTTTTTCGAAGCCCGTTTCTTCATCACCAATCGCTGCCATGATAACCTCAATAATATCCTGCACGACTGCAAAGGTGTAATCTTGCTCAGCGATGTAAGCAGCTGCTTCTTCGCCGAGTCCCATCTTTATGATATGGTCCATCATTTCCATGTCTTTTACTGGATCTGATTCTTCCTTCCCTCTCTTTTCTGTTTTCCGGATATAGGCCATCATGCACAAGACATTCGTCTTTTTCGTGTTAATCGGGTATTTATGCTCAGCATCTAACACCACTGTTGGTTTCTCATTACGACGTTTCAAACGTTCGATGATATTGTATTCTCGTGCCATAACTTTCCTCTCTTACGCTGATGGCGTAGGTGCTTCTGTAAATACAGGCTTACCATCAACTATCATGTCAAATTCCAATGGTGCAACATCCTGAGATTCGCCACCAACAAGCGCCTTAATGTCTAGCACACAATCAAAAGCTAACTTACTACCATCCGGAAACTCTACGGCTGCTTTTGTCGAACAGTCGAGACCATCCTTAAAGGCCACCGACATAACATAATCATTGCCTGGATCGCCCACATTGCGTTTTCCCTTAAGTGACACCGTCATGCTCTTACCGGTCATCAAAGCTCGTCCCCATCCTTTCATATCCATAGGATTCCACTTAGACGTATTGCCTTCAACGGACAGAGAGAAGGATTCCATATCCTTGATTGTTACCATATCTTGTTCCGTTGAATCTTTGCCTTTTGTCCCGATTTTGAAATCAAGATCAAATACCGGAAAGACTCCACTTTTTACTTTTGCCATAAATTACTCCTTTCGCTCATATGTGAGCCATGTTTCAATTACATATTCGTATATCCCGTTTGTGTCAGTTCCAACACTTATGGGTTCGTCGCTCCTCATATCACATTTTATAGCCCGATAATCACCAATAACCGGCTGCTTCCCGTAAAAAAGAGCATGTATGCTTTGTGCTACACGCTCAGTTTCATCCGGGTTTTTATTCCAGTGCACCACTACGGATACACCTTTCACGGCCATGCTGGTGTTCTGCAAGCCGCCTATGGCCAGCTTGCTACGATTGCTCGTTAGATTACGCACACAGACCGTTTTATCATTAGATGCATCATAAGTGCCTATCTTCCAGATATTCGCCGAGACTTGCGCTTTGAGCCAGTCCTTGACATCTTTTAAAGTCATCATGTGATTAGCCCTCCACTTTCTTGCTTTAAAAACTTAGCAAACGTTTCTTGTACCCACTGTAATCCATCGCCATCCAGATAGTAATCCATCCAATGATCCTGCGCATCGTGATTTTTTGTCCGCTGGAATGTGACAGGCCGGTGCTCTTTGCCGTTTTTATCAACAAAAGAAAGGTTATAATACCACCTGCGTGCATAAGGTGTATCAAATACAATAGCCGCAATAAACTTTGTGCTTATTTGCCCTTTATCGACAATCCCGCTTCGCTCTAAGTCGCCGATATCTTTTGGCACAACGGCACGGCTTATAATGTCCGCACGCATTGCCTCCGCAGTCAGCTCCAGAGCCCTCTCCTTGGCCTTGTTCAGCTGTGCTATAGCATCGCGATTGATTTTAACTTTTACGTTTTTAACTCTCATAACAAATCAATCTCCGTACTGTAGATAACGCCTAGTAGCTTTGGCTTGCGGACAGCATATATCTGCTTGCGCTCCACGCCTATCTGTACAAAGCCTTGGAAAGCTGTCATGCCCTCCAAGGCCTGCACATCGCCGTGTATGATAAGCATGCCACTGAGGGATATCTGCTTGCTATCCTTGTTGTATACAGTCTTTGCCTTTTCATCGTAAATCGCCAAGCCATCATAGATAATAGTTTCAATAGGGCCCTGGTCCTCCGTATCCTGCTCCTGATAGACGACAACGTGTGTCGTGGCCTCGTGATCAGGAAATGGGAACGGGCTTGCAATCACAACACCAGGCATCGCAATCCTGTGTCTTCTAAGAGATTGATTATCTCTTGCGTAGTGCTGATACCGCCGTAAGTTACATTGGCCATCTCGACTTTTGTGCTGCCTGCACTATAGCCTTTTAACGGGCTATTGATATACGGGCCATACTGCTTGATATAATCAGCCTGCAGGCAGACAGCACGGCGTATGAGCTCTTGCTGATAGGGAGATAGGTTATCAAACCCTTTGCCCTTGATGCGACCAAAGCAAAGGTGGTCGATGCTGTACTCCGCATCTTTTAAGGCTTTGGGGAGCTCGTCTTGTGATATGAGGGTACCGCCATAATCAGTGGTGTAGTATTCAAGTGTTGCATACATTTTGATCACCTACTTTTTCGGAGGTTTCTTTGCTTCTGCAAGCTCTGCTCTCAAGCTCTCAATTTCTGCCTTAAGAGATACGTTTTCTGCAAGGACCTCATCATGTTCAGCCTGCAGGGCAGAGAGCTCGTTTTTTATAGCATTGTCATTGCCGTCCTCTGGCAGAGTATCAGTGACGGTATATCCGTGGTTTTCAAACCATTCAATGACACGCGGGTCTTTACATTCTGCTATGCCTTTAGCAAAGGCTACACCGGCAGAAATACCGGTGTAATTCTTGTTAGGTGCAAGTATCTTCATGTTACTGCACCTTAATCTTTCTCATTATACCTGCAGCCTTAGTGGCTTTCAGGACAACAGCTGATACCATTTCGACTTCGCCCTTTTTCACAGCTCCTGCAGTTGTAAAGTCAGGCAGCCATGTCTGTACTGGAGCTACGCCTGCCATAGAGCATGCATGGAAGCCATCCAAGCCTAACCGCGCAGCATACAAGGACGTACACCCTGTATCATCGCCAGTCGTAATGATTTTTGATACGTTTTCGTTTGTTCCGGCCTTGGCACCCAAGTCGATGAAAGGAATGTTCCCGTAAGACTCCACCTGCTGGCCAAACTCATTCATCGTGGTCTGGTACATGCTGGAACGACGAGCACAGGCTCTAAGTTTGGCAATCAGTTTGATATTACCTGCAATAAATGATGGTGTTCCATCAAGCCCCATAAGGAACTCGTCTAACAGGTCAAGGAATAATTTATAATTTTTATCCACCATTTCGCTTGTTGACAGGTCTATGATCTCCAGTGGTGTGTACTCAGTACTTGACCCTGTAACAGCCTTTTCTAAGCCGTCAAACGCCTTTACTTCGACAGCACTGTCCCCATTGATTACAGTATCGTTAAACAGTGCAGATGCAGCTTTGATTTTCTGTTTCATCTGCAGGTCTACCTCCGACACGATGCCGCCCATATTTGCAATAATACGGTCAATCTCAAACGCGCCACCAAAGATTTTCAGGTCGGCGTTGAAACGTTCTTTTTCTACTTCGTGGCTGGAGTATTCCTCGTTTACGTTACGAAATTCTGCCGTAGGCTGTGTTTTTAGTCTGGTATAGGCATATGTCATAGTTGCCCCTCCACCCGTTGGGGAAACGACATCATCAAATGTCAGATGATCCCATAACCAATTTGATTTACGGTATTCGTCGATAACGCCCAGTTGCAAATCGTCCTGAACGTTCTTCTTTGCTTCTAATAATGTTACTGGCATATTTTTTCACTCTCTTTCTATTTGCCAAGTTTGGCTGCAATCGCATCATACATGGATACGTTGCCTTTAGGTTTCGGTTCTGGATTGCCATTAGCCCCAAGCACTATTCCCGGCTTAGGCTGCGGTTCCTGCGGTTTAAAAGCCGGTACAGCTTCCAACACCGTATTGATAGCCGTTGCGATATCCTCATCTTTTAATTCGCCATTTTCTGGCAGTTGAATATCTGCAAGTTTCAATACAAATGGTATCTGCTTGATATCAATACCAAGCTCTAACGCTTTTAGTGTTGCCTGTTTTTCGAAACGTGCTGCTGCCGCCTCTTGCTGTGCCTGTCGCATCTGATCTTGTATTGCATTTAGGTCTGGAGTATTAGCAGCTTTATCGGACTTATATTTATCTAGTGCCGCTGTGATCTCCTCTTTCGATAACCCCTGCTGTTTGAAAAAATCTTTAAGAGCTGCATCGGATGCTCTTGTTGCGCGCGCATCTGCAATGGCGTCTAATTGCTCCTGTGTATATCCTGCATTGGGCTGAGGGGCCGGCACTGGTACAGGCGTTGGAGTTGGTGCTGGATCATCACCGAAAAGCTGAATTTCCAGCGGAAATCTTAATCTTTGCTTCATAATAACCTCCGTTTAAAGTCTGTCAGACTATCCGTTCTTTATCCTCTTTTACGTTGGAGCATTATTATTTCAGGTGTGCCCCGAAATAGGACAGTTTTCTTTTTGGCGGGTCATTCATGTACGATGTCCTTCCCTTCATTCTCTTTCCACAAAAAATGCAGGTATCGTGATATTTAACGACCCTGCAATTCAAATTTTTATCGTAATAGCTGTGACTTGTTGTCACATAGGCATGATGGCACACATCACTTATCTAAATTCTGTTCATAAGTCGCCATAAATATATCGGCTTTACAAGGATATAATTCACCCTGTACACCTCTGATTATAAAATCACCAGCTTTTGCTATCATCGTTCCTTCCAATGTCTTTATTTCGCACCAAGCTGGATTTTGATTGAATTTTCCGAAGTCATGTGTAATGACCTTATTTTCTGATACTGCATTCCAGAACCAATCTTCGCCTACAAGACCTCTTTCATTTAACTGGAATGCTTCTACAACTACAGGCTTCTTTCTAAATTTCATTTCTTTTTCCTCCTGTGGGGTTGCCACTAAAAAAGCACCCAGTTTATGAGTGCTCGTTACCTATGTTAATCTTAAACGCTTGTTTTCTTAAAACACGGCATTCCTGCATATAGCGCTCAAAGAGGGCTTTTTGCTCAGCAGTAGCATCCTTCGATATCTGCTCTCCGATAATCAAGCCGTCCTCATCATACACATAGCTCACTAGGTCCTGTATTTCTTCTGGCGGCGATGTCAACATATCACTTCACCCTTTCTTTTAGCACTTCAAGGAATATCTCTTTAGCCTTGGAATTAGATTCATCCGAGAAGCCCTCAGCGAAAAACTCTGCAGCTGGCAGCATTCCTGCAACGTTTGCATATGCGGAAAAATAACTTTCAACGTTTTCCGGTGTATCCTCTACTTTCAGCCGCTCAAAGACTTCTTGCCTTATCTCTTTAGCTATCCTATTTTCGGATAAATCGTCAATGAGCTTTTGCAAGGACTCATCACTATACGCCTTGTCGTACAGCAGTCCGTGCTTGCGCACATAATAATCGTAATTTAGGACATGCCCCATTTCATGGCGTATGATACCCGCGATGCCGCTTTTCTTTGTCCATCTGTGCCGTTTGTAGCTTCGTTCAGTGAGTAGTTCTGCCTTTTCGACGGTAAGGCCTTTATTGATTCCGAGACTGACCTTAATGCCGTCATTGGAAATGCTAATTTCTGCAGCTGCAGTGCCTTTATCCATCGTGTGTACATCGCTTATAATGCCTTTGAGATTAGGGTACTCCTTGTATATCTGTGTAAGCGCTCTATCCACTTCCAGTATAGTACGTTTATCAACGCCTTGCAACGCTGAGCTCTGAAAATTATCTAGCTCTGAGACGACCTTGTGCGTAGGACTGTGCACCTTCTCTTTCCTCTGGCTGCGTTTAAACTCAGGATGCTCCTCCAAAAAGTCTCTGAGATTTTTCTGCGCCTGTCTCAGATTAGCCCTCGCCTCTTTCCGGTCTCCATCCTCCACAGTTCCAGCAAGGATTCTCTTACGCTTGCGGATTTCGCGTTCCAGCTTTCGCTGCTTCTGTTCATTGTTGTAATTTTTTAGGGCTATTTTTGGGTCTTGCGGTTTTGGCAGCCTTGTAACACCCTCAAAGTAAGTCGCAAGCGTGTGCCGGCAGTTTGGATGCAGAAGCCCTGCCTTGATAGCCTCAGAAAGTAACTTGTATTTGCCTTTGTATCTCGCTATATACTCCTTGCTAGGGTGGCTAAATACATTGTCAATGAGTATTTGTCCTTGCCAAGGCAAACAGAGCTTACAGGCATTTGCATGAGCTGATACAAAGACCAGATGCACACCTAACTCGTCGCGTTTGCTGCCCTCACCAAGCAGAGTTGCTCTATGGCTTGCTGTGCGTAACGCCATTTCTGCGTAATCAGCTATATTGACATATCGTATAATCTCGCCGTCTTTATTTTTATAAGCTATGCAATTGATACCTTGCGCCAAAAAGTCCTCTGTAGCCTTGTCGATTGCCTTGCCGAGCGAGATTGCTCCACTGGCCAGTTGATACTCAGTCTTAAAGATTGTCTGCCGGTACACATCATCCATCTTACGATATACAGCCTGTTGCACGTCCTCGAAGTCATTTTTTGTTGACTTGATAAGTGCATCGAGCTTTTTCTTGTTCATACCAAAAAACTGCGTTTCCCGTGGCGGTTCTTCGCCGGGATGTCCGGTGTTGAATCCATCCTGTGGCAGTTTGATATCAGCTTTACGCACACCGACACTAAAGTGATTGCGCAGTACCTGCTCGATTGCTGTGCTTATACGCTTACGGAATCGGTATATGACGCTGGTTGTCTCCTTGCGGTACTCTTGCAGATTTCTAAGCTTAGCCTTTTGCCACATTTCCCAGCTAAAGCCTCGCGTTTGCTCCTCCATCTTGTGATTGATAAAATTTCGTCGCAAAGAGGCCATCAGCTCCAATTCCATTTCCACAAATATATCTCTCAGTGCGTATGGGTCTTTTTCTTTCTTGGCCATTACTCATCCCGCAGGTAATCGTCTGGCGTTGGAGCCGTCCCGCCTAGATCGTCAAACTCATTTATACCGGGCTCTGGAAAAGAAGTACTGTTGTCTTTTTCAATAAGCTGCAATTCTTCCTCGATTTCTTTATCTGTCCATGTATCTCCATACATTTGTTTCAGAGCCTGCTTTGTACTCATTACACCACCAGTCTTAGCAGTCACTACAGTTTCGACAACCTTGTCAAAGGTAGGTGTTCCATATTCACCGAATTTAACCGATGCCTCGTACTCGCCTATAGATTTTTCACACATGTTATCGTAAGTCATCATACAGACGGAAACCACTTCCGGGATAATTTCAGTAAGTACATCAACAATCTTGTTGCACGATGTGATCGTGGCTTTTTCCTTTTCGCGTTGACTCTCGGAATTATCCGTCTTTTTTAGGTCAATGCCTAGTGTTCCGGGGCTGATAATGCCCTGCAAACACATGTCCATAAAACTTGCGTAGGACTCCACATAAGCTGCGTAATTGATATCTGCCTGAGATAGCGTTACAACCTCTTTTGCATCCTCGGCAAGGCTTGTTCCTGCCTCAATATAGTCGTTGTCAAATACGTTAGGAGATAATATCTCTCCTGTATCAGTGTCTCTCGGGAGCATATGTTTTGGGATGTATCTGTATACACGGCCTTTGCGTATAGCATCTATCCATTGTGACACAACCTCGTCTAATGCGTCGAAATCATCGTTTTTAGACGTAAACACACTTTCTCCTCGTCCTTTATACTTTATGGATTCGAAAAACATCACAGGCACTCCCATGATGTAATCTCCGGCAAAAGTATTATGAGGCTGTAAAGCCGCGCAATCCTCTACCTTATTTAATTCAACTTCATCGCCGCGTGCATTATAAAGCTTATAATCAATAAATCCACGCCCATAATGCTCGTGCAGGCAATACTCTGCCATGTCCTGCGTATACGATGTATGAAATATGATTTCCTGCAGACGGCCACGCTTATACACATAGCTGACTCTTTCGCCACCGTAAAACTCAATGATTGGATACTTTGATAGGTCGGTATCCACCGATATCTTAAAAGCTCCATCACCATCCACGAGAGTTTCGGAAATACACGAACCCACCTGCTGTGGAAACTTGTTATCTTTTGATATGCTGTCCCACAGTTCCTGCTCTTTAAGCTCTATCTTGTCCATATCTGCAACAACAATATCAGACAGCTTGTTTGTAATCATTTTAGGCAAGCCAGTATGCATCTTACGTATGGCACTACCCTTTGACGGTTCAGCAGCCCAGAATTTTGTTTTTGCCGAGCCCTTCCACTCTTTGGCCACTCTTTTAAAGTATTGCTCTAATTCGTTGGGATCGCCACGATACCACAGTCGGTTACGCAGCGTTTCAGTTTCGTATGTGTCTCTCTCATAGATTGTTATTGTTTTAGGATTCGCTGGTTTTATGTCCAGCAATCGAATCGCTGCCTTTTGTAACATATTTTTTAATCGCCCCATTTCTACACCTCCAGGTATCTTGCATATGGATGTATGCCATACTCTCCGCTATCCAAACAATCGACTGGATAACTTCCGTCATCAACACGCACCCACTCGCCCTTGGCTTTTTCATCAGCATCCCATACAGCATTCTCATATGCTTCAATCCAAGGCTTCATGTGGTTCATAATTTTTAACCGTCCTTGATTCATGAGGATGCACTCTAAGCGTATACGTGCCACGATGCCGTCCTTTTTATATGACGGGTTTACAGTAATGTATATCCCTCTACGCTGCAGCTCATTGCTTAACGCCTGCCGGAACAGCTTATCAGCTGACTCGCAAAAGATATCGCATGAATTAAAAAAGAAAGGCACATAAAAGTGATATGTCCTTTCCCACTCTACTATCTTATCTACAATCTCTTTTGCATACTTGTCATGTGTGTAGCCCGATGTGTTTTTACCTTGTTTGTGATAATAGCCATCAAGCTTTATTGCCTCCCTATACCCCTCTGTAAAGCCTGTAAGGGTTGCAACCGTAGCATCTGTGCCGCCGATATCCACACCAATAGAAAACTGTACAAAGCGTTTACCTTTGTCCTTGAACTCCTTATCACTGATATAATCAGGCGTTATCACAACATCCTTGTAACTGTATCTCTCATAGATGCGTCCAGATGCAGCGGTGCGCCTGCCTAGTATATCCGCCTGATACCAGAGTGATGTTTTATCGTAGGTCAACAATACCTCACACAGCTTCGCATCTGAGAGACTCATGTTGTCCGCAATCGTGAAGTGTTCGTAGTTATATCCTTCATTTTCTCCTCGGGCCTTTAGCTCGTCTTGATAGTCCAGAATGTCGCTATAAAACCAATGACTAGGCGACATAGGGTTAAGGTCAAAAAACAACTGACGCTTTGTGCTGGCCAGTGTACGGTCAAATACCTCTTGCACGAATGACTGGTGACACTCATTGACCTCAGTGATATATACAGTGCCATAGGAGTTGCCTTTGATACGTGCCGCATCATTTACCTTACCACCGCCTGCACATATGACTATCTTTTCTCCAGTACGCGTCTGAACGTATAATGCATCCCGCTCTTCATACTTTCCTTCACGGCACCGTCCCTTAAATATGTGCTTCAAGCCAAAGCCGTTACTGTCAATGACATTCATTTTAGCTGTGGCCAATGTTACACCAGCAACTAGATGCAGCCTGTCTGGGTGATCTTCCAGCACAGCACCATATGCCATCGTGTTAAGGATATTCTTCCCGGCTCGTTTTCCACCCTCTGCGACATTGAGCCAGCACGTCATACAACGCTTTACGTACTCACTCTGCTTTATCGTCAGAGGTGCATACGGTATCACTGTTTAGATTCCTTTCTGGCACAGGGTTGTTAATTAAGTCTGCAATGGAGTGAATCTGCTCATTGAAGTTTGTTGCATTGGTGTCTGGCACTTTGGACTTAAGTATATTTATGCGTGCTCTCTGCTCCTCGGTTATAACAAGATGATCATACAGCCAATCCAGAGCTTTGTCAGAATCATACAACTTTATAGACACGCCATCTTTGCCACGCTTTACCTCATGTATGATGGTGCCATCTACTTCGCTGCTTTCCTTAAATTCTACATAACTATATTCGATTCCTGCATCATTGGTTTTTACACCAAATGACACGTAGTCCGTGATGTCTGCAAATGCTATCTGCATCTTCTTTAAGATAATGTCCTTTGCTTCCAGTTTTATTTCGTTACGCATCTCATTAAGTAATTCTGTGATAGCCTGCTGAATTGCAACCTTTTTAAACAACGTTGCCGCATGCCCGCAGGCATTAACATAACTACAATCGAATGCCTTTTGATATGCTTTGACCTTGTTACGATACTTTACATAATACAAACAAAAAAGACGCTGTTTCTCGGTCAGCTCCTCATTGTTCAGTGTTTCTATTTCCTCCGGCAGTAGCTCTGTTTTAGGCGGCTTCTCTATGCCATTATTTCGTTTAATAACGTTATCTTTCAGAATAGTAACGTTACCTTTCAATTCCTCATCCCAGTGATCTAATGATTTCCATCTGCGAATCTGTGTATCTTGCTTACCTACAGCTTTAGCAATATCCTTTAGCAGCATCTTACCTTTGCTATCAAGATACATCCGCTTAGCTTCGTCTCTGCTGGGACTTCTTTGTCTTGGCATAGATTAACCTCCTTTCTTTCTTACGTTGCTGGCATAAGTACAGCTCCTGTCCAGTCAATTACTGTATCAGCATCTGCGTACTTTAACCTCTGCCGTGGTGCAGCACGTACATACAGCTTGTTAAATGTCTCTTTACGTACGACAAAAACCTTAGAGCCGCATTGTACAATCCAATCTCCTGCCTCCATGTTAATGATAGCGCCCTCTTTGCTCTCTACTTTGACACTGGCATATCTGGCAATGATGTTTTGCGGTGAAAACTGCTCCGCTATGACTTTCTCTCCTGTTTTTTTATTCATGTATATCACGTTATCATTCCTTTCTGGGTAAAAGAAAAGCACCTCATTGGGTGCTTAGATTCAATTATTCTTAAAATATGTTTTTGGTATACCGTTCTTTTCAAATGATTCTTCATCAAAATGCCAATCTGTAAATGTTGATCTATCCTGAAATAATTTATGTGCCTTCTGTAATTCATCACTTACTTTTTTATCATCACATTTATTAACTTTTTTAAAATGCTTCAAGGCCTCTAAATACGCTTCATTTCCTAATCGCCTTTGAGTTGCGCCTAAATGTATGACATGATGGCAATCCGGACAAACAGCTATGATTCTTTTTAAGCTCTGCACATGATTTTCATCATTGTACTCCCATTGCTCATGCGCCTCTAATTTTTCGCATTCTGCACCACAGATTTCACACTTATGATTTGCAGCTTCCCTGACGGACTTACTTATTTGATTCCATCTATTGGCTTTCAGCAATTTTCTTAAATTTTTATTCCAGCAGGTCCTAGGAATAAGTTCAATCTCTAATTTCATAATTGTTCACCTCTAATTTTATCATACTACAAAAAAAGGTAAATTAAAAGCACGCTTTCTCCTGTATCCCTTATAACGAGCAGTTCTGCGTGCTTTATTTAACAGGCGCTCGGTTAATAGCATACGTCTATGCATCCTTGGCCTCTATAGAGTTATCTGTGCCACATTGTTAAGAGGTGCGATAACTACGTTTTGATTTAAACGGCTGATGAACGCAAGATAATACCTTTTAACATCATTTAATGGCAATCCTTTGCACTTGCCAACCGTGTATTTTCATTGGAGCCAAGGCGCGGATTGAACCACGCAGGGATGTGGTTTACGTACGTCTATTGACACATCCTTCGGCATACTGTTCTCGGCATGTCAGCAAATCTTAGGAGCATGGTGTTCTCAGGCTTATACCCTACTCCCACTCAGGAACCATACTTACCCCTTCATAATTTGCTTTTTTTGGTTATTCCGCCACCAGGGCAACCAATATATCTAACAGGTGTTCTTCACAATAGAAGGTATATCCCTGCTTCGATATCTAAATGGTGGACTTTCGTGGTAACGCACCACGCTCTACTGATTTTCAGTCAGCCGCTAATCTGTCTCAGCTAAAAGTCCGCATTAGCATTTTTAAAACTTACCCTAATCTACAGGCGATATATGGGAAAGGGGGGGGGGAATCACCTGTAGATTACGGCAGGCATCCGAAGATGCCGCGTAAGTAAACCGTAAGGGAGAAAGTGAAGCACAAGGAAGAAAGTTACACCTCATCCCCCGTACTTCCACGCTATCATTATATCATGTCAAGCCTATCCTAAGACGGTACACTTTTACAAAATATTGCTATTTCTTGTGTATATGCGGTTGATAGCTCGCTTTGTATATTTGTTCACTGTATCTATTGAGAATCCGGTTTCACGCGCCGCTTCACGTAAGTTGTCACATTGATACTTCATCACATATACCGAAATCACTTTGCATTGCGATTCAGTTAAGCAATCCATCCAATTTCTGATTTTTTCCATACGTTGATACAATGGCTCCTGCTCCATAGCGATGGCACTTTCGTTCATGGCTGCTTGATGTTGGATACCATCTTTGCTACACTGCCCTTCTGGAGCTCGTACAATGCTGCCGCCAGGCGACTTATGGTATAGGAAATATTTTTTATCAAGTAATTCATACCACCTTGATTTTAAAAGGTAGTAACTCATGAGCTCTCCCTTTATGTATTTTTTCATATGTTTCTCTTTATCAAATTCAAATGCTTCCTCTTCCCATATCATTTGATTTTCCACCTGCCTGCTTCCAGATTATCATACAGCCCTCTTACTGTGCCGTCATACATCATTCTGCCAGTACTTAGTTTGCGATACGCTTTAGCCTCTCTCTTGTTGTGATCGACTTTGTAATAGCCTTCAAGTCCGACAATTTCAAAATAATCGTCTTTTCCGATATCTTTAAACTTCATTCAATCACCCCTTTCATCCAAAATGTAGATAAACATAAATGATAGATATAGCAGGATACATAGTGATAGATCAACCATATTTCCTTTTCAGCTCCTTTTCTGCGTTTCTCCAATTTTTTATTGCCATCAGGATAAAGTACCACAACCGGCTGTTTGTATGGATACGGCCGTCTATGCTATTGTATTTTTTCATTGTCCACCTCCATATGCCTCCGGTAATGGCATCCATGCTATTACTTTCCATTTTTCCATGTCTATGCATTTATTATTGCAATACCATCGCTTGCCATATCCGTATCCCGTGAATATCTTTTCTACTTTTCGCTGTCCATATGCATTTTCCAATATTGCTAACACTGCACATCCTGCAAAGAGTGGTACCCTTTCTTTTACCGGTATCCATTGGTTTTCAATTAGCTCAAGCGCTCGCTCATACACTTTGCTTTTCCATGTATGATCACACTTAGAATACATTGGACACTCTTCACAGATTTCATCGTGAAAATCACTTGCTGATTTTAAACAATGTAATACTATTTCTTTGTTTATTCCATTACTCATTTTCTTGCCCTTCTTGTGGTACTTCCCTGCGATAGAAACGGTTTTCTTCAAAGTCCATATAGTAACCTTCTATGCTGTTTGTTATGATATGACTTGCATACCTAATGCCTCTTACCGGTTCCCATTCTAATGGTTTAAATATGTAGATATATGACTTTGTTTTATCATCCCAAACCCACATACCTTCATGCAAATCTTCAAATTTTAGAGGTGGGTTGTCAAAATGTTCTTCGATTAACTTCTGAAGTACAGAATATTGCTTTTCGTCACAATAATCTCCATCCATTTTCACACTTGCTAACGCATACAAATATTCATCTTTAGTCATTTCATATCCCTCCTAAAATGGTAGATCATCACTTGCGATATCCAGTGTACTGTTGCTTGTAAAGTCATTAGAGCAGGACTGGGAGCTGCTGTTGTCACTCTGATAGCCCTGATTGATTCCCTGTTCTGGTACATAGGCATTGCTGTTCGCATTGCTTGCAGCAGTGCTTTTGCTTTCCAGAAACTGTACGCTGTCTGCGACAACTTCTGTTACATAAACACGTTTACCACTCTGATCATCATAGCTGCGTGTCTGGATTCTTCCTTCCACGCCGACCAGTGAGCCTTTATGTGTATACTGTGATACGATATCCGCTGTTTTATTCCAGGCAACCGTGTTGATAAAATCAGCATCCGGCTGTCCTTCCTGCTTGAAACGGCGGGTACATGCTACAGTAAAGGAAACAACAGATGCACCATTTGCAGTCTTACGCAGTACTGGGTCTTTTACAAGCCTGCCAGCTAATACCACTTTGTTGATCATTTTTCATCGCCTCCAGTCCCTAACAGAAGTTGTTTGTTCTGGTACAGCTCATATGCTGTATCCCCGTTTTTATTTACAAAGTAAGGCAGCATGATTTGATCTATTGTAACCATTTCTGTTTCCAAAATTGCAAGTTGTGCGTCTAACCAATCTTTTATATTACGCCATGCCACATTTTCTGCTTTTTGATAATCGGCTTTGATTTTTTGTCGGCGAAGTACCTCCAGCATCTTATCTGTGTTTCCTGGTAACTTAACGCCCTGTATCCCCTGTGATGTTACAATCGTAAAACAGACACAGGAAATGTGACCATCATCCGAATAATCAAACATAATTTGCCTTGCTCCATGCTTTGCAAGAATAGCCTGTATATCTGCTACTGTTTGTGCAGCTGTTTTGGTCGTAGTGTAATTCTTGATTGTCATTCTTCTTCACTCTCCTCCAGCATATCGTCGATATTTGCCCTGATTTCTTCTAAAACTGAAACAGCGTATTCTCCACTGTTTTTCATGCTCCATTCACAACGTTTTATATTAAGAGCTTCTTCTCCAATGTCCACAACGATATGATATAAAACATCCTCTAAAACCTTTAAATTACTAAAACGTCTACCATCTGTATTGGTTTCTCCTACAGCTTCAATACTTCCGATATATTCATTCATTACTTCGCGTATTACTTCGCTGCGATGCTCGATTAGCTGTTTTTCTTCTGACATTTATATTCACTCTCCTTCATTGCTTCCGATTTGCTGATAACCTCAAAGTCATAGACCCAGGCATAAGGGTTGGCATCCCATCCATATCTAGTGGCATTCCCTACAGGTTCGATATACACAGTCTGTCCAATGGTTAATTCACTTCTTTTCATTCTTCTCGCTTCCTTCTGACTCATAAAATTTACACGCTCTATCGCTCAACCGGATATCTGTGGATTCACAGCTGCTATTTCCAATTTTTTCACATTTATGATAAATCCTTTTACGACTTCCACAATGTTTATACGCATGATGATGCTTACAGTCAGCGCATGTATGTTTATCGTTATATCCCGCTACATCACGGAATGCTTGCTTTATAGTCTTTCTGCCTCTTTTTTCATATTTCATTGTCGAAAGATCAACAGCTCTTCCAAATAAGCTTTCTTGTTTCAAAAGTACACCTACTTTCTATATTCTCACAAATATCCCTGAATCATCGGAAACTGCTTAAATATTGCTTCCATAACAGGTACACAGATGCTGTTTCCGGCAAGTGCTGAAATCTGAATATCAGTCAATCCATTTTCAGCCATCCGCCAGTAATCTGCATCATCGAATCCCATTAAACGCCAATGTTCAAGCGCTGTCAGCATCCGTAATTTTCCGTGATAGTAAATGGCAATTCTTGGATGGGTAGTCAATGTAGGACACACTTTCCGGCCTACTCTCCCTCTCCTTGTCTTACTATTCGGAAATTCAACATTAACTGTGTCAAATTCCTCCACAATCTTATATCCAAGCTTCGTAGCTTCCCTTACACATAATTGTCCATCTTTTCGAAAAAACAATTTTTTCTCATTCTCAGATAAAGTATTTAATTCAAAGTCTGCTTCATAATCCAAATAATACCGGATATCTTTCTCCAATGCCTGTGGTTCCGGAAATTGATATTTAGCATCAAGCATGCTTACTGTATAAAGTCTATCTCTTGCTTGGGCAGAACCATATCCAGAAGCTTTAAGAATGGCATATGAGGTAGTGTAACCGAAGGAAGACATCGTGTCACAATAATGGTCAAAATGTTCAATATGTCTGTGTGATATGAGGTTCGGGACATTTTCCCAAATCACTACTTTAGGTTTTCTTAAAAGCTCCTTTTGTATGATTTCAAGTGTACGTTCATACAAGATACTTCTACCTGTATTTATGTTATTCAAGCCGTTTTTACTGAAATCCTGACAAGGTGATCCATGAATAAGAATATCGACATCCATGTTCCACACTCTGATATCTTGTGGCTTGTATCCATTGTCAAAAATACAGTTATATGCCTGTACCGCATATGGCAGTATCTCAACATAATCAATGGATTTGATATCTACACCAATATTTTCTAGCGCCTTACGTGGCGCTCCAATCCCTCCAAATAGTTCTAAAATTTTAACCATAGCACCTCCTCACTCAGATATGAAATCAAATATATCTGTCTGAATGTCATTAAATTTTTCAGCCTTATCTGGACGATATTTCTTCATCATTTCATAACGCATTTTGTAATACATGTCATTCCATTTCTTTAATCTTTCCGCTTCATATACAGGGTCAAACGGTAGGCTTACACCCTGAGCTATATACACATCCTTTAACCAATGCATAGCAGCTTTATAGCGTAATGGCTCATATTTATGCAATTTGACTAAGTTATCCTGTAGTTGTAAGGAATAAGGGCATAGGAAGCATCCTGTACGCTCGTAACCTCGCTCAGTATACGCTTTGGATAAAGGTACGTTATGCTCGCAGATAAAGTCCTCAATGTCTTTATCTGTCCAATCAATCAAAGGCATTTTTGTAATTAAACCATTTTTGTATCTAGTACAGGCTTTACCACCCTTTGCTATTCTGCTTTCTAGGTTTGTTTTACGTGTCCCCCCCTCAGCGGCTCGCTCACCCAGTAATTTGCCTAAAATGCCATTGATCTTATCGTACTTTTTAAATGAGTCTTTTTTGAGTATGTCACAGCATTTGTTGCTGACTTTGATGTCAAAATCTGGGTGTAATATATGCATGTCCTTATTGGCGATTTTTGTGCTTTTGTAACGTCCTGTATCATCACCCAGTAATTGTTGTAGATAAAAAGGATTGTCATTACGTTGCATTTTACCGATATTTTCTGATTTTAATTTTGATTTTATCGGTTTACCTTTGTTTTTTACAATCCAGTCAAACGGTCGTTTGGGATCTGGTCGGATAATCTGCACGTTGGAGTAATAGTTATCCTTTACCCATTGTACAAACTCAACTGTAGCGCCTAGCTCTATGCCAGTATTGCAAAATACAGCAGGTATGGCATTGGGTGGTAGTGTATATATCTCTTCGCACTTTTTTATAAGGGCGAGTATGACTGTGCTGTCTTTGCCTCCACTAAATGATACGTAGCACTTACCACCGGTATCGTTGTATAACGCTTCTATGCGCTCCATTGCCTTTACTATTTTTGTATTATCCGTGGTTATCTCTCTCCTTCCTCGTTATAAGCTGTTTCTAAGTTCTTCTATTTTCTTGTCGAGTTCCTCCTCACTAAATTCTGATTCAACTTTGATCAAGTCTTGATTATCCCACCATGCTGGTAGTTGTTTGCTCTCATGTTTTACGTTTACAGGCTGATTGAGGTATCCCTCAAACTTGGTGCCGAACAATGTTTCTGGCCGTAAATATTTGCACATCTCAGAATCTGTAAGCCATTCTGTACATTTTTTATCAATGACCGTTTTAAAGTCGTCGAAAGAAAAACCTTCGTTGTACCTCGCTTTTATTTTCTCCTTTGTCTTTGGAGTTTTATAGCGATACTGAGTTCCTGCTTTCTCGTTCAAATAGTCAATGATTTGTTTGTAAGGTATATTATCAATTTCTGCGTCCTTTTTACCATGAGGTACGTCGTCGGATTCGCGAGAATCAGACAATATATCTTTTTCTTTATCTTTATCTAACTCTATATCTATATCTTTTATTACGTTACTTTTTGTTACAGGTGTGTTACATTGTAACAATTTCTGTTTTTCTCGATGCTTTGCAACTCTTTGAGCTACTTCTGATGTTGAGCCAAAACGCCCCTGCATTTCTTGCATGTATATTTGATTATCTGATTCATCCGCAATCAAATTCCATTTACGCAGCATACCTAAAGTCAATTTAACAATGTATTCATCTTCGCTTATCTCTTCGGATATTTCCTGTTCAAAAGTCTCATAAATTCCGTCATAGATTAGCACTCCATTTGTTCTTAAACCAAGCAGCTGCATTTTTAGATAACACAGGCACATTTCCGCCCCAGAAGGAAGTTTCCTTAATGCTTTCTGCACCTTGTTTGTGAAATAATCTTCCTCCAGTTTCAAATAGTAGTAGCGTTTATTCTCTGCCAAATTACCACCTCAATCTATGTGTGCACAATCAGTCCTATAAATACCGCAATAATCACAGTCTCCAGGATACCATTCGCGAGCCCTCATTTCCTGAGCGCAATCTTCACACAATGGTTCGCCCGGGACGTGAGAGCAACTATCTTGTCCCATAGCATCTATATCTCTGCCGCAATTAACACAAATCATATCTAAGTCTCCTTTATCTCAATATCATATCTCTCCGCCATTAGGCGCCGTTTTAAGCGGTATACAGGCGTTTTTACTCCTTTGGCATCCTCCACTATCAGCTGACCGTTTCTGTCGTTATACATAAAGTCTGCTATGTATCTGATAGGCATACCGTACTTGCTCTTGGGTATTAACTGAAACGGCACCTGCAGGCGGAGGTTTGTTATCTCCCCTGCCTGCTCCAGTAGCCGTAATTCGCAATAACGAGAGGCTTCTCTTTTGCTATCGAATTTTATCCCGTCTATCTCCGTTTTAACAGCTCCGTATTTGCTCTTTTTGGGCTTTGTGGGAGGTGTTTGTACAGAGGTATACTTGCGTCCGTCTGGGTAGTTAATCATCAACCACCGAATTCCTCAAACCGTACAGCTTCCATTTTCTTTTTCACCGCATTCATTTTTGATTCAATACTTTCATAAGCGATTTTAAAGCGTTTTAGGTCACTTTCTTTTTTCGCCAGTGCAACTCTTTTATCTTTTACAAAATCACTTGCCAGCGCTTGGAAATAGATCATAGCAGGCGGTTTCCCTTCGTGCGTCTTTTCATATACATCCCTCTGCTTATATACCTGCAGGTTTTCTTCGTTGGATACGTCCGCTTTCATCACATTCACATCCTCATAAAGGCGTGCAATCATTTCCCCGATAAGATATAACTGATTTGCTAGATTTTCGATATTCCCTGCATACTGGCTGGGAGCGCAGGCATCTACTTCATAACTGCTTATGAGTACATCCAGTTGTTCCTTGATTTGTATATTCTCCCATTCCTTAATTCGAAAAGGATTGAACAGATATAAGCGTTCATTCATTTTCTGTACCTCAATTCCAATTCATCCCAATCTGGATAACATTTTTTCAGGTATTCCCTCATCGCGAATTTGAACCTCTTAGTGTGTGTCCCTTGGTCTGCCTGTTGATGGCATTTTACACATCCGCAAGCTAGATTTTGTGGTATTCCTAACCCTCCTGCTCCACGGGATATATAGTGGCAGATTTGAGGGGAAGAAAGGTATTTACCACACCAGATGCACTTGCTACCGTCCCGCTCTTTAACAGTCTGCCTCACCTTTGGTGATATGTCGCAGGCTTTAGAACGCTTCGATTTCGCCATTGGTGACTACCTTTATCTGTTCGACTTCCGGAGTAACTTCAGTAATCATATTATCTGATGTCACTCCTTTCTTAATGCTTAATCGTACATGCTCTTTTATCGGCGTTATTTTTACAAACTTTTTATGCATCGCAGGGAATTTCTTTTTAAATGCTTTTGTGTCGAATTTTTCAGATTCACCTTCCAGTACCAGCGAAATAGTGATGTTCTCATCCTTGTAACCGGTGATTCCTCTCTTTTTCATTTCTTGCAGAAGCTGATTTCTAAACTCCTTTTCTTGCTCTTGAATAGCTTCCATAGCCTCTTTAAATGCAATAATCTTTCTTTCTGCATCAATCGAAAGACTGTTATCAGTTTTCAATAATTTCATCCATTGTCCTCCTGTTCTAAAATGCTTTCATAGGTATCACATAGTTTTTCTATCTGATCTACATTTAACACGCTGATATCCTGTGTAGCGATACCAGCTGCCATCGTTATAAAGTCGTTATTTTCTTTGTTTCGAAAATCATATCCTTTTGCAGTCAGTTCTTTGCGCAATTTACCATACCATTCTGTCGCATCTTCGAGGCGTTCGTCCTTTTTGGGCTTCTGTATTTGCGATTTTCCGTTGATTTCCGATGCATCCCATGCCTCATCAGCATCAATCATCCCTCCGCAATCTTCCACGAAGGTTTCTCTCAGTGCTCTTACGAGCGCAACCTTTTCTACCATAGTTGCGCCTTTCGTAGCCCAGTTACTGTTGAGTTCTCCATTCTTTTTACGCTGTGCAACTTCATCAAATGATACTGTGATTTCCGTAGGATGACTAATATCTTTGCGATACACTTTTGCCCATCCGCCAACAAGCTGTTCATCATTTAAGCGGAATGTTCCTTTCCTGAAATCTATAGAGCCATCAGAAAGTTTCACTATGATGCCTTGCTCTCTTCCATCGTAATTCTGGTTCATGATGGCTCTTTTCAAGATAGCATCTTTTCCGACAACCATTTGCGCAGGCTGATTCCCGAATTTGATTAAATACGCCTCTTTTGTGAATGGATTGAGCTTTCTGACCTTACACAATTCCGAAAAGAATTTAAACTCCTGAATTGTAATCTCTCCTGCATCACTTCCTGCAATGAAATTCTGCACAATACTTGGAGTAAGTCTGATATTACTTCCTTCGACACTGTATTCAACAACAGCGATTTCGTCTTTATTTTCGTTCATTTGTTCCCCTCCTTACTTAAGTGTTTGATATATCCAATCAATGCTTTCAATTTCTGCGCTGCGTTTTCTTCATCTAAATAAACACGATGATTTTCGTTCGCATCCTTGCGTGTACTCCATTTGTCAAAGTAAATACATACGGATACACTGCTGACGTGTGGACTATAATTCACAAAAACATCGTGCCTTTTACATCCATATGCAGCTTGTATAAGCTCGCCCAATAATTTAGCTATTGTTTTCATTTTCTCTCCACTGCTGTATCCTTTCTTTCTTCCTCCTCGGCTTCCGCCCACAGGTCTGCCGCTTCCTCAGCTGACAGCTGCCACTCATCATCGTAGTGGTCTGGGTCCATGCGGTTATAGATGGTTTTCATAATGATTCTCCAGTAAAACAACTGGGTCGCATATAACTCCCATGCACAGCGTGTTGTACATACTGATAACCAGGTATATAGTTAATACTGCATGACCGATTACTATGTATTCCCACACATTACTTACCCAGTTCTTCGATTTCCTTTAGTGTTACACTGGATGGGTTCCACCCCCTCTACAAAGTGACATGCCTTGTCAAAATCCTTTGCTCTGATTTGTGTACGTGGCCGTGCGTCCATTGCGTTACAGATATCCCGATTGATTCCATGTCGTAAAGCTCCGCATTGCTGCTTCGTCCACTGATACTTGTACACTTCTTTCACAGCCTGCAGGCGCTTATTAACAAGGTTTCCGATATAGCCGTACTGTGTAGGGTCTATTCTTGCGTTTTTCTCCAGATGGGTTACACGTTCGTCAATTCTCTCGACCTTTGCTTTCTGGTTATGTGCTACCTCCACAAGCAAATCCAACTTTTCTTCCGGTGTTGATGGTAACCCATCTTTGATTTGCCGCTCCATTGCATTAAATGCCTGGATGTATTTGATTTTCCAGTCAAGCGCATCCTTTCCGGTAAATCCCATCACCAAGAGGCTAAAGCCATCACGTGTCATAAGATACATTTTGTAATTCTTGCCTGTTCCTGTTTTATATGTTGTTTCATAAAACATTTCAGTCACAGCCGAATTTTCGGCTGTGATCTTTTCGATTGCCTCCAGTACGTGTTTATGCTGTTTTCCAAAATTCTCCGCTACCTGTAAGCTACTTACAACTGGCTGATGATGATCATTGTCATATGTAATAGTGATTTCTTTGTTCATAATCTTCCTTTCCCTTATGCCATTTCTTCCCTGTAAAGAGCTAGGCTCTTTTTCTTTTTTTGTTATTTAAGTAATGATGTAATATCCAGCATGTTGTCACCACCAGATACCTTTGGCAGTTTGCCATCCCATTTTTTAATGAGCATTTCACGCAGTACTGCATCCGTCAGTTTACTTGTCTTGATTGCATTTGCATCAGCTTCACCCTGCGCTTCGATTTTCTTTTTCTCGGCAACAATCTGCGCTTTCTCTTTTTCCTGCTTTGCAGTTTCGACAGCTTTCTTTGCTACAGCTTCCTTGGAAATCGCCTCTTCGATTTCTTTTCCGGCATCCATATCTTTGATGGTAAGTGATGTAAGTTCCACGCCTTCTTTTGCAAGCTTCTCTTTTAGATCAGCAGTGGCTCTAGTGTAGACTTCGTTTTTCTTTTCGCCCAGCACCTCAATCACGTTGTACTGGGTTACAATCGTCTCTACGGATTTCTGTGCATAATTGCCAATGATGTTCTGCTTCATGCTATCAATATCGCCATATCTCTTGTATACCTTAAATGCATTAGATTTGCTGACATTAAATTTTACGTTCACTTCCATTTTAATAAACTGTGCATCCTTGGTTTGGACAGATACGTTTTTAACCGTTCTTTCCTGCACTGTGGTAGGTATCATGTAAATTTTGTCCGCAAATGGTATTTTAAGTGTGACACCCTCATTAAGCGTTGTTTCCGATGTTCCTCCGAATGCTGACCATTTAACACCCACTGTGTTCGCTGGAACGAAGGCAACCGATAGCGTAAGCACCCAGATACCTAATGGAATCAATGCAAGAATACACTTCTTTTTAGGCTTCCAACCTGCAAAATCTCCATAATCATCTTTGTATAGACCTGCACCTATAAAGGCCATAAGGACTGCTACAATTAAAATCGCTTGAATAATAAACATTAACATTTTGTTTTCTCCTCCGTGAGCCTAGCTCATTGCAGAAAAGAAATGGATATAAGATTGAATTATTTGCTTGTATCCCTTATAATAAGATTGAATCTTTTTATAAGGGTTCTACGTTTAGATGCTCTGACCGCCAAGTCTATGGAGCATCTTTTTTAATACTCTTTTTCTCATAGAGTAGTCCTTTCCTGCTTGCGTTTCTTCCGAGGGTCAAATACATCCTCGCTGTAATATGTTTCATACCACGAGAGAGGTATTCTGCGTTCGTCGTAAAGTTTAATTTTTCCGAACTCTTTTTCATATTTCTCACGGCATGTTTGTTTAATCGTACAAGCCATACCATATCCAATCGGATTCTCTGGATTTCGCTCATTGTGAATACGCTGAATATCCTTCGCTGTTACAAATCTTGCGATAGGCATAATATCACCCCTTATGTATGCAGAATTTATTCACAAAATAAATCTGCCCTTTTCCCGTTACTTTTGTGGTTCGTGTTGTTCTAACACTTCCGTCTGGATTGTTGACTGTCCGCTCTTTGATTTCAAACAGTCCTCGTTCCATTGCTTTTTGTGTCGGCATATTGTAGTTATCTCCTTTGGTACAGAGATACTCGTTTTCTCGCATCCATGTAAATAACCTGTTTTGCCCGATATCGCATCCATTTTGTTTAATGAGCTTTGCCAACTGTCCTATGAGAATGCTGTCATGACTTGTTGATACTGCATCAGCAAATAATGCCTTAGGCTTCATTTCTTCATTTTCTATACGCAGTGTCTGTAATTCTCTTTGTGACATCTGTAAAGCCCTTGCCATGACTTTCTGTGGACTGTTCCAGTCATTTTCCAGTTGAATGAAATACTGTCTTGCCTGTTTACCTTTTTCGTTACGTTGAATCATAGCGATTTCTTTCGCCATTTCGATAGTAATCTGATAATCAGTGGCTGGGCGTCCGCCTGTACTTTCTTCCAAAAATGGAACAAAGTCTTTTGTTTCCTCAAATCCATATTCACACATACGTCTGAACCATGTTGTGAAATTACTTTCAATCTCCAAGAATCCATGTAAATCTCTTGCCAGTACCGTTATACGGTCGTTATCGTGTTGAATCTTTATTAACTCGTGCATAGCTTTCCTCCTTTCTAAGTTTGATTGTGAATCTCTTTTTGCAAATCCATGCCAAACATAATCAGCCGCATTGTTTGCAAGTCCTCGGAAGAACGATTCATAATAGATACTATGAAGTCCGCAACCTCTTTCTTCTGGTTTTGTAGTTCTTCAAACGTCAATCCTTCCATATGTGTTATTCACCTCATTCCTTTGTGTTACAAACACAGTTTAAACCTTTTTGATTGTGTTGTCAACATATTTATGACATATTTTTCTTTTTTAGATTGTGTTGCACAACACCGTTATTTGTGATAATATAGTTATGGGAGGTGAAATAGTGTCCACAGTAGGTGAAAGATTTAAAAAAGCTAGAAAGGAATTGGGTTTGTCTCAATCAGAATTAGGAGAGCAGTTAGGGATAAACAGAGATGTAATTTCAAACATCGAGCTTGATAGGCTGAAAAATCCGCAGCAAAAAGAGCCTTTATTTAAATTATTTTGTCAAACTTATGGAATTAGTTATCCTTGGCTTATGGATGATGTTGGTAAGCCACTAATCAAATTCCCTAAAACAGTGCTTGACGATCTAGCGAAAAAGTATGGCTTAGATGATGAAATGAAAATGCTAATACAAAGATTCATAGACATGTCACCAGAAGAAAAAGAAGTTGTAAAAAAATTATTTGCACTAACAAAAAAAAGATAAGAGCGAGTAGTCGATTCGCTCTTATCTTTTTTTAACTACCGTATGTAATTATAAACGTCATGTAATCAATGACATCCTCCAGTTGCTTAACAGATAAATACTTCACTAGTTTCCTGATCTGTTGTATCAGTGCTTCTTCATCCATTTTCTAGTCCTCCTGTAAATTGGTAATATTTTCTATAACTAAATTATACACGATTATTTATTAAATTGTTGAAATTGCTGCATTTGTCCAATATTTTGGACACGCACGTCATTTAAAATCGGACTCAAACAGGTCCGTTATTTTTATATTCAGCGCCTCCGCAATTTTTTCGAGCTGGTGTATTGTAGGTGATGTTTTTCCGTTTTCGTAGTTGTTCAAGGTGCTCCTAGTGATACCAGTTAATTTTGACAATTCCCGCAAAGATTTTTCTTTTTCCGTACGCCGCTCATATATTAACAGTTTCATGACAGTATATTATATGCAAGTAAGTATTTTGTGATTCGTTTTTTAGTGATATAATGTAATAAAATAACAGTATGGAGGGAAAAGAAAATGAAAAAACTGTTCGCTGTATTTTTTAGCGCAGCAATGCTTTTTAGTATGGGAGGATGCGCCTCTGAACCTACGCTAGAGTCAGAATTGGGAAACAAAACGGTGGCTAAAATGATTGAAGACGCCAATAAGCAATTAGCTGATGAAGGCATAAAGGACTTAAAATTCAAATCCTATGATAAATCGTTTGAAAAAGTTGAATATGAAAAGGAAAACTTGAGTATCCTTTATTTTTTAGAGAACGACGGATCAGTAAATAAAATTAAAGTGAATGATAAAGGGAGCGACGAGTATGTAGATGCTGTTAATGCAGTTTTAAAACTTGATTGCTTAGGCCTGACAGTAAATGATAACAATCAGATCGTCGGTTATTTTAATGCAGGCAAAACTGAAGAAACAAACATCGATGGGTACACTGTGAGTATGGATTCTGACTCTTTTACTATACATAACAAAACTGAGGAATCTTTATCAAAAGCTATTCCTATAACTATAGATGACGTTGAGCTTATAGATACAAAAATTGTAGATGATTACGGTGTATATATGAAAACGAAATTTAAGAACAATTCAAAGAAAACTATAAAAAGCATAAGCTATGCTTACGAGGTTGATGGTGAAAAACACTATTTAATGTGCTATGACACACTCCTCCCCGGTGATACAAGTACCATAGAGGAAGTGTCAGGCCCTGCTTCAATGGATAAGAAAGATATGAAGTTACTGAGTGCTGATTTTACATTAAAGGGTGAGAACACTGATGATGATGTTTATGTAGAGTATGACGCTAAAACCAAAGAATATAAATGGTACTAATCATAAAAAGCTGTCTTGAATGACAGTTTTTTTACATTATGGGAAATTATGTGCTATAATTTATTACATTAGGAGGGAAGTGAAAATCATATGAAAACTTGGAAGTTAGTATCCGGGATCTTGTCTATCGTACTTTGCTTATTTGTTTTGCTACAGTCTTGTGCAGCGGGCACAGTAAATGCCTTGGAAGAATCCGGGGAGGTCAGTGGCAGCGCAGGATTGATCGTATCCATTATGATGCTTGCAGGCGGTATCGTGTCAATCGTTACACGTAAAGGTACAAAGGGCGGGAATATCGCAATCATTGTGCTTTATGGCATCGCTGCTTTGTGCGGATTCACAATGGCAGGAAACTTTACGGATTTGAATGTCTGGGCATTCTGGTGTTTGATCTGTGCGGTTCTTGCGGCAGTATCCTTAGTCAAAATGAAAAGATAACTAAAAAGCCGCTGATAATAGCGGCTTTTTTATATGCCTAGAAGCTGTTTCTTTTTTGCAGTAAACTCCTCATCTGTTATGATTCCTATATCAAGCAATTCTTTAAGCTCCTTAAGTTCATCGTATTTACTTGTTTTAGGCTGTACTGGCATTGTTTCGTCCTTGCTGGTGTCTTTGTTCATAAATTCAATAATCTTTCTGTCAGCGTCTTTAAATAGGTGCGCATATGTTTTTCTTATGGTTTCAACGGTATCCCCGAGACGTTGTGCAATCTCATAATCAGAGTATTGGTCAGCCTTATTGTTGATCAAGTATGACACATGAGAATGGCGAAAATCATGAACACGAATAAGATGCAGCGTATTTCCGGCTGCATTTGCAGACTCCACTCCACGAATAAGATTTTTGCGAATCGTCTCGGCTGGAAGTGGTCTATCAAAACCAAATACAAAGCATTCGTCGTTATATCCAAAAAGCTTCTCACAATACGTTTTCTGCTCTATTATAGCAGTTTTTACGATATCAGGCATAATTATAGTACGCATGCTGTTTTGTGTCTTAGGACTTGTAATTTCCCACGCTTTCCCCTTTATTTTGTTTGTCACTGTTTTATAAATTCTAATTGTGTTTTTATCAAAATCTACATCCTTCCATTGTAATGCCTGAGCTTCTCCTTTTCGTGTTCCCATATAATACAAAAAGACATAAAAGCGTTGCATTTCTGGATTTTTTACATAGCGTATAAATATCTCAAATTCGGATGGTTCCCAAAACAACATTTCTTTTTTTACTTCGTCTTTGAATGCCGATCTGCGTACTTTTGTCATAGGATTTATAACGATATAATCCTCATCAACGGCATACTTAAATATTTTGTTTATGGTGTAGTAATACTTCGATACATACGACTTACTGTACTTTTCTTCCAGTCCTTTTATAAATTTTTGTAGGTACTCTTTATTGAATAGATTTATTTTCTTTTTTCCGAATACTTTATTGCATTTATCAACAATATCCTGGTCTGTCCGGATGGTCACAGCTTTAACATTTACAGCTTGTGCCAGACATTCTTCTGCCAGTTCGGCAAATGTTTTATTGTATTTTGCAACTTGGATCGCTTGCCATCGTTTTACAAACTCGGTTTCATACTCTCGCGCTTCATCAACGTACTTGCATCCACGAGCAAGTTTTGTATATTGATAATACGTGCCATCCTCTTTTTGTATCCTACCCTTAATATACCATTTACCATCACGTTTAATCGTTGCCATACTATCACCTCTGTACCCAATATATCCCAATAATGCCAAAAAATCAACGATTTTTGTGGTATAGCGTGCGGTACAGAAATATTTCTAACAAAAAAAGTATCAAAAAAGACTTTAAACAAAGGCTTTATTTTTATATTGGTGGAGGTGAGGAGA
>ENA-UOJP01000987-UOJP01000987.1-human-gut-metagenome-genome-assembly--contig:-C102-NODE-987-length-40794-cov-33.975110_pt1 | contig 40794 bp, 44 predicted proteins | sample MGYA00242353_ERZ723900 | MGnify/ENA metagenome assembly ERZ723900
CTTACAAACCCTTCCGGTGCTTTCACTTCTTCGATCCGGTAAGTAGAACATTTCAGTTCTTCCGGTGTTACCAGATAGCCTTCCTCATTGGTCTTGAAAACACTAATCGTCTCTTTCTTCGGATAGAATACCGTCTGCTCTACATATTCCTCTTTTTCCATATCAAAGATTTTATAGGATGCGCCTGCCTTCAAGACTGGATTTCCTGTCTGTGCATCCTTTTTCACGATCTTTAACAAAAACTCAAATGGACGGTCATCGAAGATCCTCCATACCATCGGTTCTCTGCTATCCTCATCTACCTTTACCAAAAACGGATCGATGGCTTTTAAATTCTCCGGTACGGTGCTTTCCTCTACCACATAAAGACCATACGGAAGCTCCGGACTGAGAGCATATCCTTTTTTATCTGTAATAAGCTCCTGTACTGGGACAGCCTTGCCATCCACATAGGTCACTGCCACCTCTTCCTTACTGAAATCATAACCTCGGAAATCTTCCGCAGTAAACTGATCCCCATTGGATGGCTGTAATTCCCCACTCTCTACTTTGGAAAGGCTGCTGACCAGATACACCTGAAAACCTGCCCCTTCCACAAGGTCTGTTTCTGTCTGGTCTCCATCTTCGCTGATCTTGATCAGCTGGAACGCCTGCTTTTTCACCTGTTCCTGTACCGTCAGGTCCCTGGTTACCTCTGCCACTTCCTGTCCTTCGTAAGCAAGGTCCACCTCATACTCTGTTGGATCTACCGTATAGCCTTCCGGCGGAGTGATCTCTTTCACATACATTTTCCCCAGATACAATTTGGAAAAATCTAAGGTACCATCCTCCTTGATCACGCCCTGTGCGATGAGGCTGTCTTTTTTGAACAGAACCCCCGTCTTTCCATCCGGGTGGACGATATCCTCTCTGGCATACAGACCATACACAGCCCCGGCAAGGGAACTATCCCCCTGGGGAAGAAAGGCCTGTGTCTCCTTATCGATCTTTTGGATATGGACAGCACCTTTCACCCTCTCATCGGTTGCTGAGATGGTGACCGTCTTTCCGGCTTCCACATCCACCTTATGGATCACATCACTCTGTGCATACTTGTCTGGAGCCTTGATCTCCTTCACATATACTGTTTTGATGGCTGCCTCAAAATAATCACTGACTGCTTTTCCCTCTTCCCCGGTGACTGGCATTTCCATCAAAAGATGCTCACACTTGCTGTCTGTATAAATGCCATACACTGCACCGTCTAAAGAATTCTTGGTATCCGCATCCTGTTTGAAAAGCTCGATCCTTGTCATCTCCAGCCAGTCTACCGTAAAACTTACCGGATTGGCTTTCTCCGATTCAAAGACTCCAATGTCCTGATTGCTGTTTCCTGTGGATAATACCAGCGTTCTCCAGGTTTCCCCCACAGAGCCATGCAGCTCCCCGGAGGAATATTTTCCGGTATGAAGCATTGGGGCAGTCAGATAAAAGGTATCCCCGCCATAGATCTTCAGCGCACCATTCTCGGCGGAAGTTCCCTTTGTCTTGTTATAAATGGTGATGTCTTTTGGTACATGGACTGAAATGTAGTTTCGGTGATCCCCGGACAATGTGATATCCGGTGTTTTCTGTACATTTCCATTTCGGACTGCTTTTACAGAAGTCTTGGAAAGAGAAATTTCCCCCTTCGGCGGCTCTTCCATAGCAAACAGGTGGTCAATATAGGCGATCACGCCTGCGTTTACCAGATCTTCATACTTACATCCTGTAAATCCTGCCTCACCTGCATAGGCATAACTGGCTGCGATGTGGGTATATACATATTTCTCTTCTGCACTTTTCCCGGACAGGTAACTTCCTGTACTATCCCCGGCACCGCCATAGCCATAGTACAGCACCTTCTGCAAGTTCTTATTGCTGTCCAGTACCTGTGCCACATAGTCTCCACTCGGCGGTGAGGAACGATGGGATTCCAGACAGTAAGCGATCTTTCCATTGACCGTAAACCAGCAGGTTAAGTAATTTCCAATATAACTTGGATAGTAGATGGTCTCCCCTTTTTCCAGATGTACGGTTTCCTTTGCTCGGAACGTGTTTTCCGCACCGGAAAGCATCATCACCTCCCCATCCTCAATCTTTTCTTCCAGCTCCCTTGCTGCCTGTGCATCTACATCTTCCCCGGATACCGTCACTTCCACATCCGGGATCTCCTGCACAGGCGTCTCCGAATCTTCTTCAGAATTCGTATCCTCCTTCTGTTTCTGACCGCCATTTTCTTCTGTATGAGCCTGCCCTTCCGTATCCGTCAGGATGATCTTTCTGCTCACAGAATAGCTGTCACGCGCATCCTTTGGCACAACCCAGTAGGTTGCAATATAGGTTCCTGCCTGGTCAGGGTGGTAGCTCCCTCCATCTTCCGCTTCGATACGCTCTAATGTAACATCTTCTTTTTCCGGATTGTAATGGATGCCCTCCATGCAAGTCTCTGCCATAAAATCCTTGTCGGAAATGTCTTTCGTGATATCTTCTGCTGTTACCAAATGTTTCGCAGCTTCTGAAACATCCTCGGTCTGTTCCGTTTCAGATATTTCTGCGCTCTCCCTCACTGGCTCTGACGGATTTTTTGTTTCTGCCGCATGGACATCCGCTAAGTTCCCAAGCGGACTAATACCCATGAGCAGTGCAAGCCCGAAGGCTGCAAGTCTTGTTTTGATATTCCTGCTCTTCATTGCATTCTCCTTTTTTCGTTAAAAATACCGCAGAGGATTTCCCCTGCGGCGTTGTTATCTACTGACTTCTGTTTTCTTGTGACTGGCTTTTTTCTTTCCCACTTCCTGTCTTGTACGCTTTAGCGCATCGGTCACAGATCGGCTGGAAATCCCATTCTGATGGCAGCCTTCCACGATCCCCATAAAATAAAGATCCGAGGGGATGGCAGGCTGATCCTTGTAGGGTGCATTCATGGTATATGCCATGACTTCCCGCTTCACACCATCCTTTCCCTGAACAAGAACAGGCTCCTTCCCATACAGATGGGGATACCCTTCATAAAAGTCCAGGCTTTTTTCACACTCCGGTGTGATCTTCCAAAGCACCCCTTCCACCCGGCTGCCCTCTTCCGGCAAAATGGTGGCAACACCGCTTCCTTTCCCCCTGCCACAAAAGGTCAGGCGGTACCCATCCAGCCGGACATTCTCCACTACGGAAGCTGCCGGACAGCGGTACGCCATCTGGTCTAAGTTCATGTTGCTGCCATAGGCAAAATAATAGGTTTCTTTCATCTCTTACCTCCTAACGGGCATCCTCTGCCCGATGATTTCGATTCAAACATTCATAGGTACTGCGGTCATATCTCCATGCTCTGTCACCCTCCAGATTGGCAAGCAGATGTTCCCGGACATTCTTATATTCCGGTCCAATGAGTCCCAGCCGCAATAAAAAGGTACGGAAGGTAAATGCCGGATTCTCCGTGATCTCCGTTTTCCGCATCTGGGTGCATTTCTGATTGATGGCCTGGGCAGAGATGGCAAGAGCCAAAGTGATATTTGCCCGCACTTTTCCTGCATGGAGGGTACTCTCAAAACATCTCCACTCCAAAGTTCCTTTGGAAAACACTGCATGAAGGTTCAACGCATAGTACCGGGTACTGTCATAATGATCATGGCTTCTATCCCTGCCCCCATACCATACCCGTTTCAACTGTTCCATGGAAATGGTGCTGTTTGGCATCCGGCGGATCTTTTCTAACACAATGGGACGCACCTTCTGGCAATACTCCTGTTCCCTTGATGTCTGTACCCTCAATGCCTTAAACAGGATGTCCTCTTTGGAATACATAATGGTCATGGCATTTTTGAGGCTTCTTGGGGTGTGATTGGAAGCGTCTACATGCACATGCTGCCCGCAGGATGCATTTACCTTCGCCCCATGATGTCTGAGACACCGCACCACTTCCTGCAGTTTTCCCATTTCTCCATAGGAAAGTTTCGGACTGACCATTTCGGTGCTATATTCTCTTTCGGCAGGAACCATGCGTCCACGCTCCCTTCGTTCCGTATAGATGCTCCCATCATACATGAACTTCCATTTCTTTCCTTCCTGATCTGTCACCGACCAGACGCCATAATATCCGCCATTGCAAACCGCCCTTGTTCCAAACAGCTCTGCCACTTTCTCCGCAGCCCTCTGCCTGGTGATCCCTGTCATCTCAATCTCTGTACCAAAATACTGATCCTGAATTCCAATTGCCATACTGCCTTACCTCTTTGTCTTTTCATCCTCTGCCCGGATTTCTGCATCTGCCTGCCGAAGAAGCGTTCCGATGGCTTCGATCACGTTGACGGTCACTCCATTTCCGGCCTGTTTATAAAGCTGGCTGTCCGAAGTCTCCTGTTCTATGCGGTCAATCTGCCAGTCATAAAAGCCTTGCAGCCGCAGACACTCCCTTGGCACCAGCCTCCGGATTCTACCCCGATAGGCAACTCCATGCCGGTCCGTGGCAGTAATGGTGAACATCGGCTCTTCCGGCTCCTTCATCCTCCGGCCATTCTGCCGGGTTTCTTCCCTTCCCGGAGTCAGCACTGCCCTGGCGCCTTCCTCTTTTAAGACACCGGAACATTCCCCTTTGTGATTATGGATGCCGGACTGTCTGGTGTTCAGACATCTGCAATGCTCTGTTACCAAAGGCGGCGGAGACAGATCTACAAAATGAAGTGTTCCCTGCTGGATTCCTGTGGTAAGGGTATGGGCGATCTGATGCCCCACACGCCCTCTTCTGGTATTCATGCCTGCATATCCTAAGTCAATGCTATCCCCCAGATACGCCATCTTATAACCCTGCTTGGTATTCTCTTTGATAGGCACACCTACCTCATATAATCCGGTTTTCCCACCAACGCCTCCTGCTCCGGAAGTCAGGGTACAACTTAACCCTTCGGCTTTGTAGATCCGTTCCCCCTGTCTGCCCGTCTGGACTTGAACAAGAGGCGTTCCATTTGCTGTTGGGAAAGGTAATATTTTTCCGGCACATCTTCGATCAAGATATCCGACAAGATACACCCGTTTTCTGGATTGGGGGACTCCAAAATCCTTGCTGTTAAGCACTTTCCATTCCACACCGTACCCCAGCTCAGATAACGTACTGAGGATGGTGTGAAACGTCCTGCCTTTGTCATGCGAAAGCAGCCCGGGAACATTTTCAAGGATGAAATACGCAGGTCGCTTGTCTGCAACCAGTCTGGCAATCTCGAAGAACAAAGTTCCTCTGGCATCTGCAAATCCTTCCCGCTTTCCGGCGATAGAGAATGCCTGGCAAGGAAATCCTGCACACAAAAGATCAAAGTCTGGCATTCGGTCTGTTTCGATTGTTCTTGCGTCATTACAAAACCACTCCCCTTCTGTGTCGAACAGCAATCGGTAGTTCTTATCCGCATAAGCATCCACCTCGCAGTGTCCCACACAGGTAAAACCGCCTGCACGTCTTAACCCTTCCCGGAATCCCCCGATCCCGCTGAATAAATCAAAAAATCGAATGGTTGCGGCTATCAACCTCCTTTGCTGAGAAAAAGCAGGCGGCATGGTTTTTTTCCCACACCGCCTGCTGGTTTTATAGTTCTATTTGTTTGGCATTATGCGATCTCTTCGGTTTCTTCCTCGGATTCCGGAATCTCTTCTTCCTCTTCATCCTCAGAAGTTTCTGCACCCTTCTCTTCCTCTGCTGCTTCCACTGTTTCGGTTTCCACTTCGGTAATCTCTTCTTCACAGACATCTTCCGCAGTTTCTTTCGCTTCTTCCAGTCTATCTGTTTCTGCGTTTTCTTCCGGCTGTTCCAGTTCCTGCCATTTGGCTTCTACCTCTTCCACCGCTTTTTCGATGATGCGGATGATAAAATCTTTCTGTTTGATGCCTTCCTTTGTGACTGCCCATTTGACTCTCTGAAATAATTCCTCTGTGACCTGTACTGCTAATGTTCTTCTTTCCATGCTCTCTTCTCCTTTGCCTTCCAACCTATTAAAGTGTTCTTCGATCACCTGCCGGATAAATATCTGTGTACTCGTTTCCTTCTCTTCGATCTCGGCTCGTACCTTCTCATGTAATTCCACCGGGATCTTTCCGCATATGTTCTTCATCTCTGCCATAAGCGTTTTCCCCTTTCGTTTTGTTATACACAACATACTCCAAAGTTTGAAAGAAAGCTATTCACAATACCCACTAAAGAATCCATGTCAAATGTATGTAAAACCCAAGCATATCCAACAATGCCATACTTTCCTTGTCCATAGGCCTCACCCCCTTTACTCCTGTTCCATCTGAAATAAAAAATCCAGCATCTGGTCTGGAATTTCTTCCTTTTCACATGCTGGCATTCGTTCCATACTGCCACTTTTCAATTCTTCCCGGACAGTCTGCTGAATCAATTTCCGCAAAGTTTCCCGCTCTTCTTTTTCTAAAATCACATCCACCAGATACTGATTCCTCTGCCCTGTCGGAACGTCCATTAAAATCCGCCACGCTTTTTCATGCTCCGGGTTCTTAAGGTTTGGGCGAAAGGAAAAGACCGGGCGGCTCACAGTGTCCTCATCTGCCCCACAATCCGTTCATATCCGGCTGCGTTGGCATGGACGTCTGTGAGGTAAATCGGACGACACAGGCGGTCCTGGGGGCTTACACGGTGCTGGAAAATGGAAGCTCCGCCACCCATGAAAACGGAAGGAACTGCCCGCAGATCAAAGCCTGCCTCGGTGATCGTAGACAGTATTTTTTCAATGTAAAGCCTGCCCTGTTTCTCAATCAAAGACACGACTTCTGCAGGCATACTACAGGACTTTCCATTCAGAACACGCTCGATCTGCGTTTCCGTTACGGACAGCCCAGTATTTCTGCGCACCTGTTCTAAAATCTCATCCATACAACGGATGACACCAAGTTCCAGACTGCGGCAGGTAGCTGCATTGGGAACCGCATTATCAAGACGCATCAAATCTACCGTCCAGCCTCCGATATCCACAAGAAGCACAGAGGGTTCATCTTTTAAGTATTCCGGATAAAGGGCTAGTGCAGAGTACCCCTGGGGGAACAGTTTCACATCCTCAATCTGGATTTCATAGCGTTCCCCCTCGTAGAAAAAGCGGACAGGCTGTTCCTTCCGAAACAGATATTCCTTAAATTTCTGTTTTTCCCTCCCAAACCCGGCAAGGGGAAGTCCGGCTGCAAGAACAACTTTGGCAGTTCTCTCCCCTTTCCGTTTCCGAATCTCCTGTGCCAGTGCAGCCAGCGTCAAAAGATAATAATTGTCATTGGCAGTCTTGTCCTTCACTAAAGTCTGCCGCCCCGTCCCACACACATAATACTCACCCCGGTACTGGAGAACATTCTGCATGGTATAGGGTTCGTATTCATACCGGATGATCCCTGTGGGGAAACACACCTGCTTTGTTTTGATGGCATAATATCCATGGTCGATTCCAATGACCATCACTTACCACTCCCTTCTTTTCTGTTCTATGTAAAATTTCCGTTGAAAGAGCCCTTACCCCAAAGGCGCGCCCCGGCAGGCATTCTTTTCTTTCCAGCCTGTTGTTCTTCCTACTCCCGGTCTTGAAAAAATGTCTGGACGGGAAGATAATATAGCGTTCCTTCCAACACAAGAGCCAGTCTTTGAAAACGGAGGATTCCCCTATTCTGCAGCTCCACCATTTCGTAATATGCCACCATATACCGGGTATCCGGTGCAAACCGTTTCTCACATAGCATGGCATCTCCCTGGGCTGCCTTCACACCCTCCGACTCCCTGGCTACTGCCAGTAATTCATGAATACTGATACTCACGTTTGCTATCACCTCCCTTCCAAAAGAAAAAACAGACACCTAAATGATGCCTGTCTCTTCCGGGTTTTCCATTCCCTTTTCTTTATAAATCTTTCTGATTAATTCTTTTAGTTCCTTCCGTATACTTAAACAGATTTTCAACGTATTCTTTCATAATACCCATTTTTATGGAGAGTTATCGTTCCTCCATTCACAGCACCACCCAAGGATCCTGCTGCCCTGTTTTTAGCATATGGATCATTAGGATTAAGAGCAATTAACTGTTGATATGCATTAGCTACCGAAAGTCGAACTCCAATTTTTGTAAACACATTTAAAATCATACTCTCTCTGCCTCCCTCAGTATAATCAAAATGCGGTTAATATAATCTAATGCCTCAGAGTCAGAGCGTTCCAAAAGCTTAGTAAATCTAACAATAGCTTCCAATCGATCAACCATCGGAAGTTTGTCCGTTTTAACCTCCGGTGTAGGTATTTCAATATAATTTAAAAGACGCTTTCCTACAAGATATTTGTCATATCTTCCACTACATCTTTTCAGCAAATATGTTGAAATGCCTCTAAGATGATTACCTACTGAGAATGTATCTGCAATCTCTTCAGGAATTTTTAATTCAACAACAACCTTATTGTCATCGGCTAGCATAGGATACTGCAATTGAACATCATATCTTAAGTTCAAATTTATCGAAGCTGATTCTGCTGCTTTGCGAATATCATAAATTGCATCTGCCGCTTGAATACTAGAATCTGTAAATTCTATTTGAATTATTTTTGAAACTAACATATAATATACCTCCCATTCTATAACACTTGTTATTGGTGTTACTAATTCTTATATGAAGTATATCTGTTTTTTCTTCCATTGTCAATAATATCTATTATTCGCACTAATAATTTTTCTTTGTTTTATTTATAGGACATTACCTATATTTCTCTACGAAAAAAGCAGACACATACATAGTGTCTGCCTCTAGAAATTAAATTCACTCTTTTCATCACAAAACTATTCAATTTTTTAAATAATTGTTTTCCTACATATTTTTACAAAGATCTAAAAAATATTTTCTATAAAATCTCTTCATTTTCGCAACAAGAACAAATGTTCTATTATATTAAAAATCATTATCACCTATTTTATAGAATCAAGCCAATCTCTCAATTTGAATTTTACACTAGTATCCCCCATATCTCCATCAATATATGTAATTCCCTTTAAATCAGAAGCCACTTTAGGTTTTCCTTTACATACAAAACATACTTTCTCCTTACCCAATGCCCCCATAAATAGCCCATATTCAAATAATACATTATCTCTTACAGCATTAGATGATTCCAACGCCGATAAATCGTTCCAAATTTTATCATCTTCGTTAAAGATAAAAATAGCTGCTTCGACTCTTTTTGTTATAGCTAGCAAAGCGTCAATTGTGTTAGTTCCTGGAATAAATATATTTTTTCCAGAAGCACTCCATAACAATGGTGTAGCTCCAAGCTCCTCTAGTTTTAATGCAATTTCCTCCATGTAATTTTTTGCCTCTGATGAACTTCCCATAAAAATTTCCATAGCTTTTTCCTCCTGTTTTGTAGTTATTAAAACAACCTTTCCTTTGTTACCTGGTAATACTTTAAAATTTATATTCTCATTTTCCAATTCTAATAATTCCGCTTTATCTATTTCATAGACAATATCTGCTTTTGCATCTATATCTTCTACTGAAAACTCTTTGCCACATATTTCACAATAACATTTTTTATCATGAATTAGTTTATTCTCATATACCGTACAAATTTCACCGCAATTACACTTTAATCTATACTTGAATACAATAACCCTTTGATTATGTAAATCATTTATCAAATCCTGTGCTTCCTGTGCAGATATTCCCAACCACTCAATAAACGTATCTGGATATATATTTCCCAGGCTATTGACCGATTGCAATTTTACTATGTTCTGCAACCTGTTGATTAAGTTTTGTCTCATATTTCTCATATATCTCTAAAGCTGAATTCATATCCGCTTCATTAAACCGAATACCATATTTTATTAGTATTTCCATATATTCCATGTTGGAAGCATCAAATTTCAGATTTAGATTTCCTCTCTTTCGATCCATTGTAATCCATAAAGTTTCTATTCTTTCAGACTCTTCCATTCTATTCTTTAATGACATGAACGTCTTGGTACAGAAAATAGGGGTTGTTGTATTTTCTCCACTTAGTGAAGTAAGAACTTTTTCCTCATCATTAAACTTTACTCTTGCCACAACTGCTTCTAATCCCATTTTCCAAATTTCATCAAAGTTCCGATCAAAAAAATAATCACTAATGGCTAACCCTTCCAACACATTTCTTATCTCAGCCTCAAAATCCATAACTCCCTCTGCCAAAATATGTTGACCATTTCCATTAGGTTTTACATTTCTTAATGATAAGCCACCAAGTGTTTCTTCTACAAATTTTTTGATGCTACCTTCAATATTGTTAATTTCATTATACGTGGGAACATGAGAATATGCTTCGTAGATAAGGCTTTTACTCATAAGAAAAAGGATTTTTTTATGTTCTGACATATAATTTTTTGTAGTCACCTTAAATTCAATCCCCATTATTTTTTTTATATGCTCCATAAGGTTATCTGCCTTATGTTCCTCATGCGCGATTTGTTGCCTTGTCCACGCTTTTATTAGCATAATTTTCTTATTAAAATCAATTTCTACTGGAATATAAGATACTGAGTCCTTATATCCCCTAGCACCATTTATTTGTATATAACATGCAAATAGTAACCTAATCCTCGTTAGTTCTCCCTTAATATTTTCTTCCGAGCGAATGGCAACAATTTTTCTAGTTTCTTCACAATTCGGAATCATACCTAAAATATCACTAAAGTTTATAGAAACCACATTGTATTTTTCTTCCAAAGGAAGTTCCCAATCACCTGGATATTTATAATTCTTAACTTTATCTAGCTTATATACGCGAATCGTTTTTCTTTTTCCCCAAAACAATTCATTAAACAAAAATTCTTCAAATTCTTCAACATTTATTTTTTTATCCTTCAACAAATTATCTACCCAATATTTTAACTCTTGTCCTTTTTCCTCATCAGTTTGGACAAATCCTTTCTTTTTCAAGTACAATTGTATATAGGATTCTTCCACATTAGTAATAATCGACTGGCTCAATGATGGCATTGCTTCGCCTCCCTATATTGACAAAATATGATATAATATTTTACCATATTTTTACAAATATCTCCAGAAGTATTACTATCATGTATGTAATATTACTATCACATATTATGCAGCAAAATATCGTCTACTTTTCTAATTTCATTTTTACTATACTGTCTTTCTCTCTTCTTAAAAAGTCTCTCATATCTATTTCTATGTTTTCCACATTTTTTCCAGACGAAGGAAAAGAAAGCCCTGCATGTATTTCATCTCCATATTGATGCCCTTCGATCCACCATAAGTTTCTTGAAAAACAGTTCCATTGGTAATCTTTTCGTATTTTAGAAAATATTACACTACAACACTTTTTATAGAAATGCTATCCACAAAATGCAACACAAAATCTTATGGTCGATTGTTCATAATCCCTAGCACTGCCTGGTTCATAAAGCCATTTATATTATTTTCTTATCAAATCAATTTTAAATCTGCTGTATGAATATAAGTTCCACAAGTTGGCTTTTACTGGAAAATCCTTTCTATAGAAAAATTTAGTTTTAACTGGAATCTGATGCCAATGACACCATTCCTGTATTTGTTTCATCCTCAAATTTTCTCCTGACTTTATCCAATTTACCAAACATTGCCTTTTAAAATCATCTACACCTACCTTAAAAAACATATAAAACAATACATTATAATATCTGAGCACTACAATCTCTTCCGTTGTTTTTTCTTTTAACTTCATACACACTTTCCACCTTTCTTTGTATATCCAGTTGTATTTATCCATATATTCTCACCCTATACACCTTATACCCACCCTCTAATAGGGGGTTAATATTCCGACAAGGATCAGTATAACTTCCACAACACCAATTCCTTTTTCATCTTTCAAACATGCAAAAAATTGTCGGATCCGCCACATAATTTCACCCCCTTTCCCGCAAAATGTTTCTCGAAATATCTCTGCTCCATCCCGTCCACTCTCCTCTTTTTCTTTCTCTTTTTTAAAACTGCATAGACAAAAATGCCGGCACGATTACAATAACCAGAACCACTGTCAACATGAAAAACATCGGTGCCAGAAGCTTTGTCCCCACTTCTTCCCCTGCTTTTTTTGCCGCACGCTTTCGCTCCTCAAATGCATTGACTGCTTCCAGCCTAAGAAGATCGGCTAACCCTTTTGATCCTCTTTTCAGATTTTGGGAAAGCAAAGCTCCAAAGCGCATGTAACACACAGCCTCACACCGTTTTCCAAAATGCTCATAACATTCTTTCTCTGACCCCCCTGCCTGCATTTCTCTAAGCGTATATGCCATTTCCTCATATGCAAACCGCTCCTTTCCCATTATTTTCCCTTTTTCATAATCAGAAGAGATTTTCTGCCATGCAGCTTTTACTGTCATTCCGGCTCCAAGAAACAACACAAATTTGTTTAGAATTTCCGGATAATCTATCATCATCTGCTTTTTCTTCTTTTTCATTTCTTCCTTCTGCGTTTCTTTCTCCAGCAGAATCAGAAGAATACTTCCAACCAATCCAAGTCCTAAAATGACATATCCTCTGTTTTCCTCCGGACGTCGCCAGCTGACCGGTTTTCCCTCTAAAGTCTCTGGTAATTCTACCTGTTTTTGTTCCGGATGTTCCTTTTCTTTCTCTGCAACCTGCCCTGCAAGCTGAGCTGCGATCTTCTCATCGCCTTTTAATTTAGGTGGAAACAGGTTAGCGCTTCTCATATAGATCCGCTCCTCTTCTCCATATTTCAGTTTCCCTGTAATCTGAACGATTGTCCCCTCTTCTTTGAGTGCCTCTGTCTGCAACTCTCCGAGAACATTGATCACCTCATAGTTGTCTACTTCCCAGGAAACGGTAATCGGCATATCCAGAATCCTGGATGGGAAATGCAAATCTTTCCGCACCTCATCAAATGTCTTATTTTTGTCCAAAATAATACCATCCAACTCTTTCATCGCTGTTTCAAATGCTTTCTCCAACTCCTTTCCATTGTACTGCCTCTCAGGAAGTTCTATCGTAATCGGAATCTCTCTTCCACCTGTCTTTGCGATCAACTTCTCTGTTCGCACTCCTTCCCCACAGTTATTTCGCTCCAGTCTTGCATGTTCTCCCATAAATTCCGCCTGTTGATCCACATAAAACAGATATGCGGCAAGTGAATTCACACCGAGCAGCATCAGAAAAATATTTCTGCTGTTCTTTCTCATACACCATTCCGGAAGCTTTCTCTTTTGATACAAAATAACGGCGATTGCCAATGCTATAAATATTCCTATCGAAACAATCATCTCACACCTCGATTTCAATCATCTTTTTTCCCATATAAAATGCCCCTGCATAAACAGCCAGACAGACAGTCATCACAAAAATCCCAAGAAAATTTCTATAAAGTACCTCTACAAAATCCGGAAATGCTATCCTCATATAGAAAATAATTCCAAAGGGAACCACCGACATTACTTGAAATTCTAACTTTTTTGCTGACATTGTCATCTCAATCTCGCGTTTCACCTCAATTTTCTCACAAATTTGCTTTACCGCATTTCGGATCATCTCAATGCTGTCCCCTCCTGCTCTCTTTGCTGCCACAAAGACAGATACAAAATTCGAGACATCCTCCTGTCCTACCCTGTCTGCAAACTCTTTCCAGATCTGCTCCAAAGGTACATTCATATTGAGCTGATGAATCATATAAGTATATTCTCTCATGATCCGTGTATCTTTTTTATAGATCAATGACAGATCCTTTGCCGTCTCCTTCAGTGCATTTTCTGCCGAATATCCGACATTGAGCGCCGAGGACATCGACTGCAGACTCATTTTAAACTGAACACAAAATTCCTGCTGCTGTTTCTTTATATATTGTTTTTCCCAAATACGAAGATAGATCACCAGAAATGGTGAGAACATCAGACCCCCTAAAAAGAAGTCATAAAATAGATATGCAATCCCTGATAACAACGCTAATCCTTTGAACGCTGCCTTTCCATACTCTGCCTTTTTAATATCCTGCTGCCAGTAGCTTTTCTTTCTTTTGTAATTCATGAACCCATTTTAGCCTCCCTTGCACCTTTCCATCTTTTCTTCCAGTCTCTTCAAATCGATACAGACTCTGTACCTTTATCTCCCCCTCTTCATAAGCAAGCACCTCTGAGATTTCCAACACCTTCCTGCTCTTATCGCGCAGTCTTCCCAGATGGACAACAAGATCAATTGCGGAAGCAATCTGCCTCTGTACTGCGCTCAATGGAAGATCCACACCCATAAGCACCATTGTTTCCAGTCTACTGAACATATCCTTTGTACTGTTGGCATGTCCCGTGCTGAGTGAGCCGTCGTGCCCGGTGTTCATCGCCTGCAGCATGTCAATTGCCTCACTTCCCCGGACCTCCCCGACAACAATCCGGTCAGGTCGCATGCGAAGCGCTGACTTGATCAGATCCCGGATTGAGATTTCACCAGTTCCCTCCACATTTGCATTACGAGCCTCAAGCCTTACAAGATTTTCAATTCCCCGGATCTGAAGTTCGGCATTATCCTCAATTGTGATGACACGCTCCCCAGCAGGTATATGCTGTGCAAGCGCATTTAGCATTGACGTCTTTCCTGATCCGGTCCCTCCACTGATAAAGATGTTATATCTTGCTTTCACTGCCTGCTCCAGAAAATCAGCCGCCTCCTCTGAGATTGCCTCAAACTTCTTCAAACGTTCCATCGTCATTGCCTCTTTCGGAAACTTTCTGATCGTCACAATCGGTCCGTTCAGCGCGATCGGAGCAAGTACGACATTGACACGGGAACCATCTGGAAGCCTTGCATCCACAATCGGATTTGCCTCATTCACAATTCGATTGGATCCTGCAACAATCTGCTGCACAACATCTTCCAACTTTTGTCTCGATGCAAACCGCTTCTCCAGTCTTGTCACAACTCCTGCTTTTTCCATAAAGATATGCTGCGCACCATTGATCATAATCTCCGTGATCTCCTCATCCTCGATCAAATCCTGAAGGATGTCCAGCTTTCGGAATGCATTAAACAACTCCTTCCCAAGCATATTCATCTCCTGAAGTGACATATAGTGTTCTCTTCGTTCTTCCGATAATACGGTATAGATTAACTCCATCAGCGCTTCGTCTTCTATCTCTCTGGACAGATCCAACTCCTCCATGATTTTCTGATATAAATGCTCTGTATCTCTCATAACAATTCCCTCACCTCCACAAAAATTGTTCTCTCAAGCACACAATCCAAACCCATTGCAGTCAGATTGTGCCGATATTGCTCCAGTTTTCTCTGTGCCGTTTCCTCTTGCACAACTGGTGTATAAATGCAGGAACACAATTCTAATATTCCATACGTTCCCCGAATTGCATCCCCGATATCAAGCACTACTGTCTCATAAATACTTTTCTCAGCAATCTCGGTCAAAAGCTGCTTCCACTCTTCTTCTGTGACCGATTTCAGATCCTGATACATTTCTATCGGTACCAGATAGTCAACTGCCTCCTCATGCTTCACCAATGTCTCCAGCCGGATTCCCATATTTTTACAGCCCTGCCTGAGATAATACAAAATTTCTGTAAGCCCTCCTGTCTCCTCTTCTCCCTCCTGTCTGCCGGCATACGCCTCCAAGTTCAGATAAAGTGTATTCCCTTTCTTTGCAAATTCTTTTGCAAGCTGCAGTGCATACTGTGTCTTTCCGATTCGATGTATCGGCGAGTAAACACCGATCACCTCCACATCTGCCTTCTGTATCCTCAGAATTGTCTCACTTCCCTCCTCCTCTGCACAGCAGCTTAGAATTTCTGCAATAATCTTCTCTCCACTTTGATATTTATAGATTGGATGATAGCAATCTGTTTCTTTGTAATTCCGATCATCACACAACATAAATACCTGTTTGACATCCATCGTTTCTGTATCAGCATAAATATCATCCAGAAGCAGTAGGTCTACTCTATGTTCATTTATAAACTGTCTTAGTTTCTCCAGATCTAAAAAGACCATCACTTGAAACAACAGTTCTCTTCTTCCCAAAATGTACTCCGACAGACCTCTTGCATACTCTGGCTCTTGTGTACAGATTGCAAGTATTTTTCCTTTCAATGCATCACTTCCATTTCTGTTTATGTGTTTTGAAGTTTCCTTTTTGAATTTTTGTGTTTTGGATTTTTCCTTTTGAATTTGTAATGGAATCTGGCTGTACTTACTGCCAGCCTCTTTTGATATGTAATGGTCCCTTGACCATAGAATGATATTTCATTTAGAAATGTTCTGTTTGTATGTTGTATTATATCGACATCTTTTCCTTTTGTCTATATGCATTTTTAGATTTGACACTTTTTGTGAAATACTCACAAGTTTTGGTAGAAAAGAATCCCGTAAAGTAAGCAGACCCCCGGCAATCCAAGGGTTCCCGATGTCAAAAGGGAAAGGCCATTCAGCCCCACCGCCACTGAAATTCCTCTGGATGCGAGGATTTCATTTGTAAAGAAAATAACTCCCAGACCAATGACTGCCCGGACAATAAAATTTACAACGATGCTTGAACGATTTTCATCCATCTTTTGCTTCTCCAGTTGTTCTTATCTCATATATATGGACTTGTCTGGGAGTTTATGCTCTCTTTATTTTTTGGCTCTTGTTCCTATTTTGTTCCGAAAATACGATCTCCCGCATCCCCGAGTCCCGGAACAATATATCCATGATCATTTAATTTCTCATCTAAAGCCCCAATATAGACATCCACGTCCGGATGTGCTTCCTGAAGCTTCTTCACACCTTCCGGTGCCGCAATGATACACATAAAACGAATATTTTTCACACCTTTATCCTTCAGCATCTGAATCGCTGCAACGCAGGATCCTCCTGTCGCAAGCATCGGATCTACGACAAATACTTCTCTCTCCCCGCAGTCTGCCGGAAGCTTACAGTAATATTCTACCGGTTCCAATGTGTCCGGATCACGATAAAGTCCGATATGACCTACCTTTGCCGCCGGAATCATCGTAAGCATCCCTTCTACCATTCCAAGACCAGCTCTTAAGATTGGCACAACAGCCAGTTTCTTTCCTGCCAGTTCCTTAACAGTTGTCTTACAGATTGGTGTCTCAATCTCGACATCCTGTAATTTCAGATCTCTTGTCGCCTCATAGCACATATACATTGCAATCTCGCTGATGATCTCTCTGAAATCTTTTGATCCGACTTCTTTTCTTCGGATAATTCCTACTTTATGCTGGATCAGCGGATGTTCCATTACCAGTACTTTTCCCATTGTTTTTCTCCTATTCTTCAATTAATGCAATACGTCTCTTATGTCTTTCATCTTCGGAAAACGGTGTGTTTAAAAATGTATCAACAATCTTCACACCAAGTCCCGGTCCTACCACACGTCCTCCTAAAGCGACAATGTTCGTATCATTGTGTAATCTTGTCGCCTCTGCTGAAAAGCAGTCTGAACAGAGCGCACAACGGATCCCTTTCATTTTGTTTGCTGCGATGGAAATCCCAATTCCTGTTCCGCAGATCAGAATCCCCTTCTCACATTCTCCGTCTATAATTGCCTGTCCTACTTTTTTGGCATAAATTGGATAATCCACAGATTCCCCGTCACATCCAAAATCTTTGTACTCCAGACCTTTTTCCTCTAAATATTTGATAATCTCCAGTTTCAATTCATATCCACCGTGATCACATCCGATTGCTATCATGCTTTTGTTACCTCCTCGTTCAGCTTTTGTGCCAGTTTCTCGATAAATTCTTTCATCATCTCGTATACACTACCATACTCCGTCAATGGCTGTCCATATGCAGATGGGATTTTCCTGTCATCATCTATATATTCTCCCAGTGTATATACATTTTTGATATTCTCATAATCTGCCACTGCACTCCATTTATGCCTGTCATCAATGGCAAGCACCAGTGTCTCCTCGTCAAGATCTTCCTCCGTAAACTGCCTTGACTTATAATCTGCGATCGACATGCCCTGACTCTTCATGATCGCTTCTGCTTTCTGATTGACCGGCTCCGGAAGTGGTACGACAAGTCCTCTTGACTCAATATCATACTCCTGCAAAAGTTCCTGATTTCTTAGAAGCTCTGCTGCCATCGGTCCTCTGCTGCTGTCTGTATTGCTCAGGAAAAGAATCCGTCTGTATTTTTGTAGTCTTGTGATCTCCTCTGCCCGAAGCATATGATGCCCCGCAGCTTTTTTGAGACGGTTCATAACCGCCGAGCCAATCCCATCCATCGCAAAAGCTTCACTGTAAATATAATCGACATCTTCCTCGTCAAACTCTCTGAGGACACGATACAGATTCTGAGCGATCGTATATTCATTTTCCCGTGTCCCGATATTTTTTACAATACCTCTTTTATACTTTTCTGCCGTCTCGTCCGTAGCAATGATTCCAACTTTATAACCAAGTCTTTCCTGCTCAAACGCAACCTGCCGGATTGCCTTGACCGCCTCTTTTGTATCTCCTTCAATAATCATCAGCTTTGCCTTCGGCGCATAATGTCGATACTTCATGCCCGGTGCCTTCGGAGCTTCCTTGCTCTTATCACTGACAATTGCCTGATCTTCTGTGACCTCACCGATCACCTCCTCAAGCATCTCCTTTGTGATCGCTCCCGGCCGAAGGATCATCGGAGGTGTCACAGTCATATCAAGGATCGTCGATTCCACTCCGATCTCCACACTTCCTCCATCGATGATCATATCAATCTTGCCATCCAGATCTTCCTTCACATGCATCGCAGTTGTCGGACTCGGGCGCCCGGATGTATTTGCACTCGGAGCAGACACATATCCCCCGCCTGCCAAAATGATCGCACGCGCAACCTCATCCGCCGGCATTCTGACTGCTACAGTATCCAGTCCTCCGGTAGTTCCATATGGTACCAATGCACTTTTTTCAAAAATCATCGTAAGCGGTCCTGGCCAGAAATGATTCGCCAGCAGTGCAGTCTTATCTGGTATATTCACCGCAATCTCTTCCAATGCCCGGTATTCTGCAATGTGAACGATCAATGGATTATCAGAAGGTCTTCCCTTCGCCGCATATGTTTTTTTTGCCGCCTCTTCCTTCAGCGCATGTGCTCCGAGTCCATATACAGTCTCTGTCGGGAAAGCTACCAGTCCTCCCTCCTTCAGGATGACCCCTGCCATTCCGATCACATCTTCGTCAATATTTGTTCTTTGTATTTCTTTTATTATCGTTTCCATGCCCCCTATTATAGCATTCTTTTGTTAAAAAATAAACCTCTTTACAAGTTTAAATATTCCTTCAATCCTTCCCAGACTGCCTGTGCGATTTTCTCCTGATATGCCTCATCTTGAAGTTTTGCAGCTTCCTCTGGATTTGTCAAAAATCCCGCTTCTACAATCACAGTTGGTATTTCTGTCTTTTTCAATATGTAATAAGTATCATTAGGTTTTGCCTCTCTCCTGTTTGTCTCATCTACCGTTTTTAAATGCTTCTGCAAAATTTCTGCTGCCTTCTTTCCCTCTACGGAATGTGTAAAATAAAATACCTGCGCCCCTTTCACATCACTTGTTTGGTAACTGTTCTGGTGAATACTGACAGCGATAGACGCTTTGCTATGATTGATCAATTCTGTTCTTTTTTTCATATCGCGAATCTTTTTATTCGGAGCTGTTTCCTCACAAAGTGCAGTGTCTTCTTGACGACTCATCACAACATGCACACCATTCTTTGTCAAAATCTTCTGAAGCTTCTTGGCAACCGCCAGATTCAAATCCTTTTCAGCCAAACCATCTACCCCGACTTTTCCAGGATCAAAACCTCCGTGCCCTGGATCGATCATCACAATCGCCTGTTCTTTTTGTTCTGAAATTTTCCCGGAAACTGCGTTCGTCAGTGTCTTCCCCCCGATCAAGGCTGCCATGATCAGCAGAATTCCCATCATCAGCTCTATCTTTTTCTGCAAAAAAATCCCCCCTCTTCCTATATCATTACAATATATGAGAGGGGGAAATAAAATATCATTTCTCTTTCTCTATGAAATTTTCTGTAATCTGACGCTATTTTATATATTTTTCAATCACGGACCAGATTTCAGGCTTTTCAAATCCCAGCTTCCATGCAGCAACACCACCAAGCTGATACTTCTCCATCAATTTTAATTTTGCCTCAATAGAAGAACTATCTTCCAGCCATATTTTATATGTGGCACCGTCCGACTCCCATTGCGCATAATTCTGCTGTGTCTCTTCATCCCATGTGACGGCTGCTCCAGCCTGTGCCACACACGCTTCGGCTTCCTGCATTCCAAGAGCCTCACTTGTAACATTCATCTTATACTGCGCCTGCTCTGTTCCAGCCTGCGCGGCAAGTTCCTGCTCTGTCTTTGGCACTTCTTCCCACAATCTTGTATAAAATGGGACTGCATTGATTACTTTCTCTGCTGACACATCCTTTGTCGCCTGCCGGATTCCATTTTCCACATAGTCAATAGAAGCCACTGAACCGCTCTCCCACGAGCCGGCATAATGTTCATCATATCCCATAATGATGACATAATCTGCAACCTTCCCCTGTTCCTCCAGTTCATAATGACTATTAAATCCCATCGGCACATAGTTATCTACCGACAGAACTTTTTGATTTCTTCGACATTCTATAGAAAGTTCGCGGATAAACTCAATAAAATGTTCTCCACATTCCTCAGAAACTTTCTCAAAATCCACGTTGATTCCATCAATATTATACTGCTGTACCTGCATCATCAGATTATCGATCAGAGTCTTTCTGGCCAAAGAAGAACTTAACAACTGGTATGTCTCTTCCGGCGAGTCGATGCCACCGTCAAAATCCCTCACAAGTGCCCATACCTCCAGATTCGCTGCATGAGCCGTATCCACATAAGCTGAACTTGCGATAGAATTCAGATTTCCCACTGTATCGGCAACTGTAAACCATGTAGGTGAAATTGTTGTCAATCCCTGTGTCGATGCAATCGTTTCGCTTAACGTTTCATTTGCTATTTCATTCGTAACCTGATGCCAGGCAAGATTGATCTTATAATCTTTTGTCATACTTGTATATTCCGGTGCTTTGGAAGAAGAGGTGATTGTTTCTGTCTTCACAGACTTTAATGCACTACTCTTTATATATCCGATGATCCCATCCTCTGTGCGGACTTTCTTCCAGTCACCTTCCTCTTCTATAAAATATACACGGTCACCCTTCTTAACTTCCGCCAGAACATCACTCTTAACACCTGCAAGCCAGCGCATCTGCGTATCCTTCTTTGCCGTTGTCGTCTTCACCTTGCCCCAATCGTCAAAAAGAACTACTCTGTTCGGACTCTTATAAGTCTTTGCAGTGACATTCCCAAACTCCAGAATAAAATCCACTGCGATATAAGTCTGGTCCCCGATATTTTTTACGATTACATAGTCCTTGGATTCCCTCTGACCTGCGTTCGTATATTCCTTGCTTTCTGCCGGTACTTCCACAAGATCTAACGGCAACGCATAACGCAGTGTGCCTTCGGCTGCGTTCCAGTAAAATCCACCGTCAATCTCTTGACGTACCGCCTCATATGGTAAATAAAACTGTCCGTCAGACACAATCCCTTTCTGTTCCAGAATCGTATTGTTCACAATAACTGCAGCTTGCTCTGCGGCATCTACACCATAATATTCATTCAAATCAGCTTTCACCTTCGATGGACCATATTTTTTCCATACAAATATACCTGCCACAGCGACAACTACAATGATAAAAAATAATACGATCAAAAGCTCAATCAGGCATGTCCGCTTTCTTCTTCGTCTTCGGTCACGCAGCATTTCCGCCCGGCTTCTATATCTTCGATCATTTTCTCTTCTATCCATAGCCTACCTCCTACCTGACCTATTATACCATATGCATTTTCTTTTTTCGACAGATTACTACATACTTTCCTCGTTTTCAAAAAATAATAAGAATTTCTTAATACTCTGCATTGAGGGGATTCGTATTATTTTGCTGCTATTTTTTGAAAATGAAGTTCTTTTAGGCTTCCAGTCTCATCATCCATCACATAGTCCCGCATATATGCATTACTTTCTTTTGCCATATGTGCATTGACAATCTGTAACGGACTTGCCGGTTCTCCATCCATAGACATTGGAATCCCGCATTTTTCATATGCTTCCAGCTCTATGAAAAATTGTCTGTATTTTTCTTCTGTACTATTCACTTCGTTCCTTCCCGTCCAAACGGTAATTATGGCTTCCTCCGCTTTTTGCTAAGACCTGGGTGCATGTGATATATTCTTCGCAAAACAGATTTCTGCTGAAAAAAGAAGACAGCAAATGGACATTTTAATTATTATGTGCATTTTATAAAATGATTATTTGTAATTGTAACTGCTTTAGTTTTGAAATTTAGCTGAATCACTTAGAAAATCGAATTAATTTAGAATAAATAGAATTGTTGAAAGATTTTCCTGAGAATGTTTTCACCAACACAAGATATTGCTTTTGTATCCCTCCTTTTCTCTTATACATAATTACCGGGACACTGTCTTCTCATACCCGCATTATAAATAATTTCTCCTGACTTTGCAAGTATTTTCTTTACATATTTTTTTTTTTTGTTTATACTATTATAAAGTAAGTATTCAGGTTTACGAAAAGGAAGTGATTATGTATGAAGATCGAAAAAATAAATGACAACCAGATTCGGTGTACTCTGACACGTGCAGATCTTGCTGCCAGACATTTGAAATTAAGCGAACTTGCCTATGGTACCGAGAAAGCAAAGATGCTGTTTCATGACATGATGCAACAAGCTTCCAGTGAATTTGGATTTGAAGCAGATGATATTCCACTCATGATTGAAGCAATTCCTGCTTCTCCAGATTCTATCGTTCTGATCATTACAAAGGTGGATAATCCGGAAGAGCTCGACACGCGCTTCTCCAAATTTGCACCACTGGAAGATTCCGATACAAAACAGGCTATGCTTGAGAAATTAGAAGGCGCTGACGAGTTTCTCGATTTACTTGATAAAGTAAAATCTGCAGTTGCAGAACCAGCTCCTGAAAAAGAAACTGCGGGAAAAGAAGATACAAAAAAAGACGTCCCTGCAAAACCAGCGATCCGTCTGTTTTCTTTTTCAAATTTAGACAGTGTGATCCATGCAGCCAGATTGCTGCACCCAATGTACCACGGAGCGAATACACTCTACAAAAATGAAACAAACGGTATTTTCATTTTAGCCTTAGCACAATCTGCTCACACCAACAGTGAGTTTAGTAAAATCTGTAATATGTTATCCGAATACGGTTCTTTTGAAAAAGCCTCCGGTGCTGTTCTTGCTTACTTGGAAGAGCACTGTCAGACTGTTATTTCTGCAGATGCAGTCAGACATCTTGCAGAGATTTAAGGTGATATCTCATCCCCTTTCATCATGGAATGCATCGTTGATCATCGGCCGCAGATTGGATAAAAAATAAAAAGCGTCCTGAGCCAGACTTTCTCAAGTATACTGTCTGCTTGCTCAAGACGCTTTTTCTATTTGCAAAATCTTTGATTAGTTGTTTGCTGCTAAGAAAGCATTAATCTTTTCTTCTAACAGATCTGCATCCAGTCCATGTACCATAGCTGCCTCTGCAAGAGTTTCAGCCTGTGAAGCAGGACATCCAAGACAGTGCATTCCTACTTCCATAAGGATTGGTGCTACTTCTGGATTTGTTCTGATCAGTTCACCGATTGTCATATCTTTTGTCACTTTCGCTGCCATATTTATTTCCTCCTTTATTTCTCTAATCGCGAAACATATTTGAACGTTGATCCTTCCTTTTTTCAAATATGTCATACTCTCTCTTCGATTATAATACTACTCCTTGAAATTATCAACTCTTACTTAATTGTTTATACATTTTAATACAATTTTAGAATTTTCAAAAGTCAACAAGTTTTTTATTTTTTTTCGACAAATGAAGATTTTTATTATAACTGACCAAAACATTCGTTCTTTTCTTAACAATAATAATCCACACAATTCACATTCATTCATGTGGATAATGTGGATAACTTGGTGTAAAACTTTTATTTTTAACCATTTTAGCCAGTTTCCTGTGTGGAAAACTTGTGGACAGTATTTTGATAGTATTTTTCATAATTCTCTTGTCCTCGACAACTTTGTGCACTTTGCATATGATTATTTTTCCACTATTTTCCTATGTCTATACAATTTAAAGTTTTGCATAGGAAAATAGGGCACAGTATGCTGAATCGCTTCACACATACTGCACCCATTTTTCCTCATTTCATCATCATTTTCCTTATTCCAGCACTCTTCGTATTGTAATAATATCTGTGAAAAATGCCGGACTGATCCCAATCCCGTTCTCCTCATCAATTGCATTAATAATCTGATTCTCTTCTATATAAATACCAACATGTCCCTCATATAAAATTAAATCTCCCGGAAGAATTTCATCATAAGTAACTTCTATTCCCGCATTTTCCATATCCCACGTTGTCCGCGGAAGTTTCACTCCAAATTTTCTATACACGGACTGAACAAACCCCGAACAATCTGCTCCCTCGGTCAGACTTGTGCCTCCCCAGACATATGGATTCCCAAGAAACTGCTTTGCATAGGCGACTACCCTTTTTCCTCTTTCTTCTACTGTCCCTTTCTTTTCTTCTGATTCTACAGTATCATATTTTTCTTTTATCGTAACATAATCATCGGATATATATGCTCTTCCCCCATAATATTCGATTGGAATCCACCCATTTTGAGGCTTCTCTTCTATTTTCTTTTTGGCACCTTGTTCCAACTGTCCGATAATCTGTGTGTCTGTCCCCTGACCTTTCCGCACGTTGAGACAATCTGCTGTAACTTCAGCAATCTGTATGGCAGTTTTCTCTGTTTCTTTTAACTCTTTCTCATAATACTGCTCCTTTAATAATCCAGCCCCCACACTTGGTAAGTGTTCTGCCGCCATAGATATACAGGGAATACTTTGCGACAAAATCTCTACTGCGATCAGACCTGCCATTATTTTCTTTCTACTTCTATCCCTCATAGTTTCCTCCTCTTTTCGCTTTTTAGTATTCCCACTTTCCCTGAAATCATGCTTTTGTTACCAACTTGTTAAATCTCCCTTTCAAAATTCTAAATATAAAATTTTTATGATTCCTTCCAAACATATTGTGTCAGACATTTTATCGTGTTATACTTCAAGAGTAAGTGAGTTTTATTATTTTTATAATTAAAATTAGATAATATATCTTTGCTTACCTAAAATTTTTACTTGACAAATCCCCTTTGAATAATTTATATTATAATCATAATAACTATTACTATTATTGAAAGGGGGATTCCCATTGGCAACACTAAAATATAGTAGACAACGAGAATCCATCAAAAATTATCTGTTACACACAGAAGAACATCCCACCGCTGACACCGTCTATATGCATGTGCGGGAAGAATTTCCGAACATCAGTCTTGGGACAGTATATAGAAATCTGAACTTACTTGCAGAGACCGGAGATGCTCTGAAGATTCCCACCCCTTCCGGTGGTGACAGATTTGATGGTAAAACGACTCCACACTATCATTTTATATGTACTTGTTGTGGAAAAGTAATGGATCTGGATATGGAAAGCATTGATCATATCAATGAGATTGCCGGTAAAAACTTTGCCGGGCAGATTGAGTCTCATACGACAATGTTTTATGGAAAATGTGAAGATTGTATTTTAAAGTCTTAGCAAAAGAATTTTTCAAATATCCATTGACAAAAGAAACTAATTATGCTAAATTAATATCAGTAACTATTACTGATATTGAAAAATAAAAAGTAAAAGAAAAGGAGATCTTAACTATGAAAAAATTTGTATGTACAGTATGCGGATATGTTTATGAAGGAGAAGCTGCACCAGCTGAATGTCCACAGTGCCATGTAGGAGCTGATAAATTCAAAGAAATGACAGGAGAAAGAGAATGGGCTGCTGAGCACGTTGTAGGTGTTGCTCAGGGTGTAAGCGAAGACATTCTTGCAGATTTAAGAGCAAACTTTGAAGGAGAATGTTCAGAAGTTGGTATGTACCTTGCTATGTCAAGAGTAGCTCACAGAGAAGGATACCCAGAGATTGGTTTATACTGGGAAAAAGCTGCATGGGAAGAAGCAGAACACGCTGCTAAATTCGCTGAATTATTAGGTGAAGTTGTTACAGACAGCACAAAGAAAAACCTTGAAATGAGAGTAGAAGCTGAAAACGGAGCTACTGCCGGAAAATTTGATCTTGCAAAACGTGCAAAAGCTGCTAACCTTGATGCAATTCATGATACAGTTCATGAAATGGCAAGAGACGAAGCTCGTCACGGAAAAGCATTCGAAGGATTATTAAAGAGATACTTCGCATAATCATCCCTATCTTATATAATATAGAAAGAGGCCAGAAAGTTTCTGGTCTTTTTCTTTTGTTTTCATCTGGACTGGTCGTTTTTTGCAAAACTGGCTATTTTTACATGACCACTCTTGTGCTAGGATAGATTTACAAAGAAATAAAAACGCCATATCGATATCGAATATGGCAAATACATGAGAGGATGAGACATATGAAAACAAAAAATCAAACTGTTATGAAATTAGCACAAACCGCATTACTGGCGGCTCTCTGCTTCGTATCATTTACTTTTTTACAGATTAAGATTCCAATGCCTGGCGGTGATGCAACATCCCTTCACATCGGAAATGCATTCTGTGTGCTTGGTGCACTGTTACTCGGAGGCTGGTATGGCGGGCTGGCTGGCGCGATTGGTATGACCATCGCCGATTTAATGGATCCAATCTATATCACTGGTGCACCAAAGACCTTTTTCCTGAAATTATGTATTGGGCTTATCGTTGGTCTTGTAGCTCACCATATTGCAAAGATCAACGACAGCACTGACAAGAAATACGTCTTTAAGTGGAGTCTGATCGCCTCGATTGCCGGTCTTAGCTTCAATGTCATCGCCGATCCGATCGTTGGATATTTTTATAAGCAATATATCCTCGGACAGCCTCAGAAAATGGCAGAAGTTCTTGCAAAGTGGAGCGCAGCAACTACATTTGTCAATGCTGTTGTATCTGTCATCCTTGTAGTATTTATCTACAACGCAGTCAGACCGATACTACTTCGCAGCGGGCTTCTTGTATCCCAACCAAAAAACTAAATAAAATATGCTCCCTCCCAGGGAACAAGTATTTATTATTACACTTGTCTTCCTCGAAGGGAGCATATCATTTGCAGATCTTCTGCAAGTTGATACCACTATTTTATAATTCGTTCTTAATCTTTTCTACTAATTCTGCGTATTCTTGCTCTGTGAGATACTTTTCTCCCGGATTCATTGCGAATACACCGCCCCACTCATATCCATCTTTATATTTCGGAACCAGATGGAAGTGCAGATGATGTCCAGTATCTCCATATGCTCCATAGTTCACTTTCTCCGGCTGAAATAATTTGTGAAGCACATTGGCAACTTTAGCCACTTCATCAAAATATAAATGAAGTTCTTCCTGAGATAATTCTACCAGTTCACTTACATGTTTCTTATGAGCAACGATCACACGTCCTAAGTGGCTCTGTTCTTTAAATAAGTAAACTTTTGAGCTTTCCAATTCACAAATCTTAATTCCAAATGCATCTAATAATTCGCCTTCTACGCAGTATGCACAATTCTGATCTTTCATTCTTTTATCCTCCTGAATCTGTTCTATCTTCTTTTATACACTACCACATTTAAAAAATATTTACAATCGTATTCCTTACCTCTTAACAAAGGACTTGAAAGGGTAAGCCCCTTCCAAGTCCTCTTTCTTTTATCTTACATATTTTTCCAATGTGTTTCTCACTGCACCGGTTCCTGCAAGCATTTCTTTCAAGTAACCACATACAGTTTCTGCCATGTTTACTTCGTACAAGTTCACACCAAAAATTGCTTTGTTTTCTAAGATCGGTCTTACAGAAGCTTCCACATCTGTCTCTTCTCCGAGTTTAAATCCTGCTACGTATGGACAAACTGTCTCAAGAAGCGGATCTGGGCTTAAGTCAAATGTTTTTCCATTGTCATCCACACCCATCAGATAACGGAGCCATCCTGCAAATACAAGTGGAATCAGTTTCAGATCTGCTGTATTTAAGCTCTCACCTGCCTCATATGCTTTGATCGTCTCACCGAAACGGATCGCAAGCTTCTGAGAAGTATCTGTTGCGATTCTCTGTGGAGTATCCGGCATAAACGGATTTGGAATACGCACATTTAAAACCGTATCAATAAATTCTTTCGGGTCAAGGATCCCCGGATTTACTACAACCGGAAGTCCTTCCACATATCCGATTCCCTCTACAAGTTTCTTTAATACTTCATCTTTCATTTCTTTAGAAATCAAGTCATATCCGAGCAGACATCCAAACACTGCCAGTGTTGTGTGAAGCGGATTTAAGCAAGTGCAGACTTTCATCTTTTCTACCTTGTCTACAGTCTCGCGTGTTGTAAACATCAGTCCGCCTTTTTCCAGTTCCGGTCTTCCGTTCGGGAATCTGTCTTCAATGACAAGGTACTCACACTCTTCTGCATTGACAAACGGCGCCACATAAGAATTCTTTGAAGTGATCACCGGCTCGAGTTCTTCCACCCCATCATTTTTTAAGATTTCTTCCACAGAACTGTCCGGACGAGGAGTAATCTTATCAATCATAGTCCACGGGAAAGAAACTTTGTCAGGATTTTCGATGTAAGCTACAAATCCAGCCTCAGCAACTCCATTTTTTACCCATGTCTCTGCAAATGTGTGGACTGCATCGTATAACTTCGTTCCGTTGTGGGAACAGTTGTCCATACTTACCATTGCCACTGGCTTTTCTCCTGCCTGGTATCTTGCATATAAAAGTGCAGATACTTTTCCGATATAACTTCTTGCCTTCTCAGGTCCTGCCACAAAATCCTCTGCGACATCTGCAAGTGTTTCCCCTTTTCCATTTACAAGGCTGTATCCCTTCTCTGTAATTGTAAAACTTGCCATCTGAAGAGAATCTGTCGTGAAGATTTCTTTGAGTCTTCCAAAATCTGTCTCATTCTCAGAATCCAGTGCAAGAGATTCTGCAACACTTCCTACTACAGTTTTCTCTACACTGCCGTCTGCTTTTAATGTCACAAGAATGCTGTAATCATCGTGTGGGCGGTTCATTTTTTCTACGATTTCATAATCATATCCTTCCGCCACAACAATTCCTCTGTCAAGCACTCCTTCATTTAAGAGATTCTGTGCCACATTTGCCTGAAATGCACGGAAAAGATTCCCTGCTCCAAAGTGTACCCAATATGGTGCTTCTTTTGTGGCAGCCACCATTTGCTCGCGGTCAAACTGCGGAAGTCTATATCCTTTTTCCTCCCACTGTTTTCTATCTGCCAATCCATCTTTGCTTAACTGCATCCTATTTTGCCCCTTTCTCAATTGCTTCCCAAAGTCCGTTTAAGTAAGTTGCTCCAAGTGCTCTGTCATACAGTCCGTATCCAGGCATTGCCACTTCTCCCCAGATCATACGACCGTGATCTGGTCTGATCGGTCCTGTAAATCCGATTTCATAGAGTGCTTTCATAATTTCATACATATCAAATGTTCCGTCAGAAGAAAGGTGTGCAGCCTCCTCAAAATCTGTCGGAGAGTTGAATTTTAAGTTACGCACATGTGCAAAATGGATTCTTCCTTTCAGAGAGCGGATCATATCCGGAAGATCATTTTTTAAGTTTGTTCCATAAGATCCTGAGCAGAATGTCACACCATTGTGCGGGTTGTCTACCATACTCATCAGTCTTAAGATATTTGTCTTATTGATGATAATTCTAGGAAGTCCAAATACGCTCCATGCAGGATCGTCCGGATGAATTGCCATGTTAATGTCGTATTTGTCACATACCGGCATAATTCTCTCCAGGAAATATTTGAGATTTTCAAATAACTTTTCATCATCAATGTCTTTATACATCTCAAACAGTTCTTTTACTTTCTCCATACGTTCCGGTTCCCATCCCGGCATCACTGTTCCGTTCATATCCCCGGCAATTGACTCAAACATGTTTTCCGGATTGATTGCATCTACTGCTTCCTGTGTATATGCAAGTACTGTAGATCCATCTGGTCTCATTCTTGCAAGCTCTGTTCTTGTCCAGTCAAATACCGGCATGAAGTTATAACATACAAGATGAATATCTTCCTGTCCGAGATTTTCCAGTGTCTCAATGTAATTATCGATGTATTTATCTCTGTCTGCCGCACCTGTCTTGATTGCATCGTGTACATTGACACTTTCAATACCTGCTACATGAAGACCTGCTGCTTCTACTTCTGCCTTCATCTCGCGGATTCTCTCTCTGCTCCACACTTCTCCCGGTGTTGTGTCATATAATGTTGTGATAACTCCTGTCACACCCGGAATCTGGCGGATCTGCTGTAATGTTACTGTATCAAATTTTGAACCATACCATCTTAATGTCATTTCCATGATTTTCTTGTTTCCTTTCATTACCTCTTTTATTTGCGTTTCTTCTCTTCATCTTACAAAAAAACAACAAAAAGCACCATTGGCGTATTTGTTGTATACATTGCATTTCTTGTTGTTTTATAGTATTATAGCAAAATAAAACCAAAAAATCTCACCGAAAAGCAGAAAGGACGCCCTATGAAGAAAGAACTCCGCACACAGTTTCTTACACGCCAGCATATGGTATCAAAAGATTTTGAGATTTACTATTACAGTGACACAACTCTCTTAAAAGTAGAAAATCATGCTCACAATTACTATGAATTCTATTTTTTTCTGGAAGGTGATGTCAGTATCCAGATTGGTTCTGATATTTATCCAGTTCAATTTGGTGACATTATGCTGATTCCCCCGCACATTTACCACCACTCGATCATCCACAGTTCTAAAGTTCCTTACCGGAGATTTATCTTCTGGATCAGTCAGGAATATTGTAATTATCTTGCCCAGATTTCGCCGGATTATGTATATCTTATGCACCATGTGCAGGCAACACACACTTATCTGTACCACAATGACCGGGTATCCTTCAATGCGGTGCAGTCCAAAGCACTTCGCCTCATTGAGGAAATGCAGTCGGATAAATTCGGAAAAGAAGCCCAGATTCCGCTCTCCGTCAACGATTTGATCCTTCATCTGAACCGAATGATCTACGAACGTCTGCATCCTGCAAGACAACACGAAGGACTTGCCCTGTACCAGAACATCTCGCAGTATATTGAAGAGCATCTCAATGAAGACCTGTCGCTGGATCGCCTTGCGAGAGAATTTTATGTGAGTAAGTATCATATCGCCCATATCTTTAAAGACAGTATCGGAATCTCCGTGCACCAGTACATCACCAAAAAACGGTTAGACCAGTGCCGGGAGGCAATTCTTGGAAATATGAGCATTACTGAAATCTACCAGCTGTTCGGATTTCGGGATTACTCCAGTTTTTACCGGGCATTTAAAAAAGAATACGGAATCTCCCCGAAAGATTACCGGGATATGAATTCATTAATTCTGAATCATTAGATTTCCGCATTCTTCTTAATTTTTTCCTATTACTTTTTGTTCTTATTTTTTACTTTTGATTTGCCGGCTCGATCGCAATGGATTTTCCTTTGATCTTCACATTCTGCATTGCGTGAAGAACATCTCTTGCATACTCTCTCGGCACTTCTACAAATGTATATTTATCAAACATATCGATCGTTCCGATCAGTTTTCCAGGCATTCCACTTTCTCCTGCAAGCGCTCCGAGAATGTCTCCCGGTCTTGCTTTCTGCTTCTTCCCAATATTGATGAACAGTCGGACCATTCCCGGCTCTTCCGCTCCGGTATCTCCGAAGTCAAATTCATCTTCCGATTCATTTTCATCTTTCATTCCGGTGTACAATTTTAAAAATGCGGCTGCCATATCCATTGCTGTATAGTCAGAATCATTGACTTTCTCCTCGATTGCATTGATCATCATGGTCAGATCTTCTTTTTCGATCATCTTCTCAATCTCTTCCAATACATTGTCAATCTTTGTATTTGCGACATCGTTCAATGACGGTACTTTCTGCGCGTAAATCTTTGTCTTGCAGTAACGCTGGATTTCTTTCAATTTATATACTTCTTTCCCGGAGACAAAAGAAAAAGAACGTCCAACTCTTCCTGCTCGTCCGGTTCTTCCGATCCGGTGTACATAATACTCTTCATCCTGTGGCAGATCATAGTTAAATACCGCCTCCACTTCATCGACATCAATTCCTCTTGCAGCCACATCTGTCGCTACAAGGATATCTGTCTTTCCACTTCTAAATCCCTGCATTACACGGTCTCTCTGTGCCTGCTTCATATCTCCGTGAAGTCCTGCTGCAAAGTATCCGCGCCCTAAAAGTGCAGTTACAAGCAGATCTACCTGCTTCTTCGTATTACAGAATATCACAGAAAGTTTCGGTGTATAAATGTCAAGCAGACGTGTCAGCACTTCTTCCTTATTCTTCGGTTTTACCTCATAGTAGAACTGTTCAATATTCGGCACAGTCAGTTCCTTTTTCGTCACTTTGATTACTTCCGCATTCTTCTGGAATTTCTTCGTAATCTCCATGATTGCCTTCGGCATCGTTGCGGAAAATAATACGGTCTGCCGCTCCTCTGGAACTCCTTCCAGAATCGTCTCGATATCCTCACGGAATCCCATATTCAGCATCTCATCCGCCTCATCTAAGATAACCGTATGCACCTGCTCCATTTTAATTGTCTTTCTTCTCATGTGGTCCATCACACGTCCCGGTGTTCCGATGATCAGCTGTGTTCCACTCTTCAAGGAACGAATCTGTTTTACAATTTCCTGCCCTCCATAAATTGGAAGTACTTTGATTCCATGCATATACTTTGCCAGATTCCGGATTTCCTCCGCCACCTGAATTGCAAGTTCTCTTGTCGGGCAGAGAACGATTCCCTGTAATTTCTTGTTCTTCGGATCAATTTTTTCCAGCATCGGAATTCCAAATGCGGCTGTCTTTCCTGTTCCTGTCTGTGCCTGTCCGATGATATCTTTTCCTGTCATCATAACCGGGATGGCTTTACTCTGAATCGGAGAAGCCTCCTCAAATCCCATATGTTTTACTGCTTTTTGAATCTCCGGGCAGATTCCAAGCTCTTCAAATCTTAATGTTTCCATTATTTGTTTCCTTTCCGTTCTTTCTGTATTTATCTATCCTGTCATTCATACTTTATTGAAAAGTAATTTATGACTAATATTTCCTACATGCTATTTCTGTCCATAAAAATGAGGCTGGTGCAAAATGAACTTTGCAGCAACCCCACTCATAAAGTACACGTCTTCCATCATAACAGATGCTCTGAATTTTGTCTATCTTTTTCTTTTCCTCTTGCATTTTTGTAATAGAAGTAGTAATATCAACATATACTTAATGTAGTATTTAAAACTACTTATCGTTTTATTCATCATTGATCAGGAGGCATTCTTATGAAACAAAGACATTTAAAAGATCCCGGAAGCGCGATTACTCATTTTATCGCAATGCTGATGGCTATCTTTTCCGCAACACCATTGTTGATAAAAGCAGCTCACAAAGGAGATCCCATCTATGTGATTTCCCTCGCAATCTTCATTGGAAGTATGATCTTATTATACACCGCAAGCACCTTATACCACTCCCTTGATATTTCTGAGAAAGTGAATAAGCGTCTGAAAAAATTTGACCATATGATGATCTCTGTGCTGATTGCAGGAAGCTACACACCTATCTGCCTGATCACCTTAAAAGGACCTGTCGGCTATACCATGCTTACAATCGTGTGGGGTATTGCAATTCTCGGAATCCTTGTGAAAGCGTTTTGGGTAAACTGTCCGAAATGGTTCTCCTCGGTTCTTTATATCGGAATGGGATGGACCTGCGTTTTGGCATTCACAAAACTTCTTGACACAATGTCCCCAGGTGGATTTGGATGGCTTTTAGCCGGCGGAATCGTCTATACCATCGGAGGAATTATTTACGCACTGAAACTTCCAATCTTCAACAACAAACATAAGAACTTCGGAAGTCATGAGATCTTTCATCTATTTGTGATGGGCGGAAGTGTCTGCCACTTTATCGTGATGTATGTGTTCCTATTAAGATAATCCATAAAAAAGAAGACCGGAAACTTTCTTCCAAGCTTTCAGTCTTCTTTTCATCTTTTATTCTCCTTTGTTCAGCATATTCTCTACGACTTCTTTTCCCATCTGGTAAACCATCTTAGATCCATCTAGCTGCACATAGTAATATGATCCGCTCTCATCCAACTTACCAATATTCAATGTAAGTGTCTGCTCTTTCTTATCATCGTCTTCATACACTGCCTCGATTTTGATCTTTTCATTTTCCTCTAATCCATACGATGCCAATTTTTCATCTTTCACCGCATATTCCACACAAGTTCCAAATGATGCTGCTCCGAATCCTCCGGCAATCGCTGCCAAATCTTCTTTCTGGCTCTCCTCTTTGGAATCGTATACGGTCTGCTTACCATTTTCTGTGATCGTCACTTGCTTCAAGTTTGCACTTCCAATACTTGGCAGTGTTTCTTTCTGAAGGAAGTCATTCCATTCATAAGAAATTGTGTCCAAACTCGTCCCAGAGACGGTGTACACTTTTTCTTTATCATTCAGGGTCATATAATAATTTTCCTCCACTGCATTTCCAAAGTAAAGTGTAGTCTCTGTACCTTCACTATCTTTCAAATGGATTGTGTATTTCGGGTTTTCCAAACCATAATCGGAAAGCTGATCTGTCTCTTTTAGTTCTCTCACTGCCGTAAGATTTCCAAAAGATGTTGCCATCGCATCAATATAGCTTTGGGCAACCGGAAACTCCTTGTCTTTTGTGTAATACCACACATCTTCATTCTTTGCAAATGCAAAATCATTTCCCTCATACTGATAAGAAATCTCCTGGAGATCCGAAATATCTGTCACGGTAACGGTATTCGCCTCAGCGGTCTCTGCTTCCTTCTGTTCCTGTTTTCGATTGTAACTTCCAAGTCCCAGATAAACAATGACAAGCACTGCCAGGGCGCCAGTCAAAATCAGTAGTGATCTATGTTTCTTCATATACGCCCTCCTGCTATGCCTTTCTTCGTTTCATCCATCTTGCAAATCCAGAGATCAGAATGATCGCCGGCACTCCAAAGATCATCAGCAGGCTGAATCCTCCGGCATACTGTACGGTATTATAGGTCACTGCAAGACTCTTTGGATCAATCGCTGTATTTTCTACATCATCAAAATTACTTGTCACTGCATTCATAAACAATTTGAGGTTTTCTACAGTTGTAAAAGCATCTGTCAGCTGGCTATCGATCATCATCGGCGCTGAGATCACCGTCAGTCTTCCCTCATCCTCTGTCGCCACTGCACCAAGAATATATTCTCCCTGCTCCTGTTTATCCTCCGTTACTGCAAATCCATTCTCAGAAGTTGTCATGAATGGAGTAACACTGATCGTATCTCTTGCCGGATCTGTCTCAACCATTCCACGTGCATTCAAAAGCAGCACCATATTGCTTGACATTCCTTCCCCAAGTTCTCCAGAAGCATTGATTTCCGGGAAGAATGAATATGGATTCCCCTGGTACGCACGCTCCGTATCTGCAATATACCCATCTGCCATCTGAAGTCCGTATTCTTCCATAAATGCATCAAGATTTGGTGTCTCCTGATCTTCTGCACCAGAGATCAACATCATTTTTCCACCGTTTTTCAAATACTCAGAAAGTGTATTTTTTTCATCTTCTGTAATATCCGTGGTCGGTGCATACATAAACAAAAGATCACAGTCTTCCGGAATCTCACTGTTCATCAGCAGGTTTAGCTCTTCCATCGATAAATTTGCCTTCTCAAACAGTTCTGATAGGCTGGTAGATACTGTACTTTCTCCATGTCCACTCGTCCGGTAAATTTTCTTTGTCTCTTCACTTGTCACATAATTAACTGCGCTTGTGAGCTGTCCCTCCGCATCAAATTGTGACTCCTGCATCTGTCCAGTCATATAGTAAGAAGACTGATCATAGACGATAATATCTGTAAATGAAATCGTTGTTGTCTTTTCTGTATCCGGACAGGATACCACGATTGTATTCGAAGATGTATCATACTCAGTCAGTGCCGCAGGATGAAGTACCGGATCGATCCACTCAACAGAAATTTTCCCCGACAATGCGACATATTTACTTAAAAATGTTTTGATTCTTTCATCTGTCGAAGATTTCTCCGCCAATACTTTTATTTCTACTTTTTTATCCAGCTTTTTCAGCATCTTTTTCGATGTATCTGTGATTTCATAGATTTGATTATCGCTGATGTCAATATTTCTCACAGACTCCGGGAGTCTTCCTGCGACGAGATTAATCACGATTACCACAGCAACTGCAACCGCTGTCAGCCCCAGACTGTACGCACCTCGTTTCGTATGAATCGTTCCAAATAGTTTTTTCAATTTCTCCACAATACTGCCCTCCTAACTCCAACGCCTTTTCTGAATTGTCTGCACGGTCAGAAAGACACATAGGAAAATCAAAGAAAAATAGAGTATCATTCCGCTGATGTCAACAATATGAGTAAATGCAATGTTTGTAAATGGCTCTGTCAGAATAAATTTTCCAAACAGATCTGGAAGCAGGTTATCAAACAGACTGGATTTTGCAAAATATGTTCCAATTGCTGCGGCAGCGCCTAACACTTCCACGCCTGCTGCAATCACCCAGTTTTTCGTCATCTGATAAATACCGATGACCAGAACTGTCAGAATCACGAGAATCCCGATCAGACCTCCCATCGCCGACGTCGGCAGGAAGTCAACAAGTCCTTCCCACAAATACAGAATGAGAAGTACCCCAAATGTGCTGATTGCAGCAATGATCTGGCTCTCTGTCAGCGCAGATAAAAACATTCCAATTGCAATATAAACACATCCAAGAAGGAAAAATGCCAGAATTGCCATGTAATCAATGCCGATATGTGCTTCTCCCTGGCTTTCGATGATCAGTGGAAATACTGCATAGATTGCACATGGAACCGCAAAAACTGTAACCATTGCAAAATATTTTCCAAGCACAATCTGACTAAGACTTACCGGAGCTGTCAAAAGAAGTTGATCTGTTCTGCTTTTCTTCTCCTCCGCAAAGCATTTCATCGTAAGTACCGGGACTGCCACCAGCATAATAAAAAGTATAGAGTTTAGCGCATAAGAAAAATATGGATATCCCATATTCAGATTATACACCATGAAATAAATTCCGGTGATCGCTACAAGAAATGCTATAAATACATACCCGATCATAGAATCGAAATAGGATTTTAATTCTCTCTTATAAATCGCTTTCATCATCTTCTCCTCCTTCCTCATTCGTAGAAACGCTCGGCTCTTCCGGAATCTCTATATCAGATTCCGTGTCGGGCTCGCTGTCAAACTTCCCGGTATGAAAGCCCGATTTTTTCTGCTCGGGGTCTCCTGTTTCCTCCTGCGTCAGTTTTAAGAAGACATCTTCCAATGTGATTCTTGACAGATTCAACTTCAGTAGTGCACAATGTTCCTCTGCAAATGTGTGAAAGAGTTTCTCCCTAATATCCTTCTGATCTACGGTCTTGATAAAAATATCCGTCGTTCCATCTTGTTGTTCCTTATAGTCTACCGTTTCAATCTCCTCTATTTTGCTAAGAATCTCTCTTACTCTTGTCTCTTCTGCTTTGGCTGTCAGTTCAATCGTTTCAGAACCATTTAAAAGCCGCTCCAGATTCTCAGGAGTGTCACTTGCTACCAGCTTTCCATGCGCAATGATCATGACATAATCACAGACCGCCTGTACTTCCGCCAGAATATGAGAACTCAGAATGATCGTATGATTTTTGGAAAGTTCCTTGATCAGTTCCCGTATCTCGATAATCTGTTTCGGATCCAGTCCGACCGTAGGTTCGTCTAAGATGATCACTTCCGGGAAGCCAAGAACTGCCTGTGCAAGCCCGACTCTCTGCTTGTATCCTTTTGACAGATTTTTAATCAGACGTCCTTCTACCTCCTCCAGCTTAACAAGCTTCAAGACGTGATCCACTTCTGATTTTCTATCTTTTTTCTTTACCTTTTTCAATTCTGCTGCAAAGTCAAGATATTCTTTTACAGTCATATCCAGATACAGCGGCGGAATCTCAGGGAGATACCCAATGCTTTTCTTTGCTGCTTCCGGCTCCTCAAGAATGTTATGCCCGTTGATGAGCACTTCTCCTTCCGTGGCGCCTAGATATCCCGTCATAATATTCATAGTTGTAGATTTTCCTGCACCATTTGGTCCGAGAAATCCATAGATCTGACCACTCTCCACTGTAAAGTTGAGATGGTCTACCGCCAGATGACTGCCATAGCGTTTTACCAGATTTTTAACTTCTATCAACTTTTTACCCTCCCGACAAAATGTGTTTCTCTGGATCATGCTTTCGACTTTCCTGAATGATTTCCGCATCCATTACGGAATACTTTTTACACTGCTGCCAAAAACACGCTCTGATTTTTTTATTCTATAAAAGAAACTCGTTGATTCTGTGACAGTTATGTGTTCATTCTGTGAAAAGCTCCGACATCTTTCAGCATCTTTTGTCTTTTTCCATTGGAAAATAAGAAAGAACCAACCCTCTCATCGGATCAGTTCTTCTTTTTCCTTCCGGCTCAGCTGCTTTATCGCATATTCTCTTTTCATCGCTTCTTCTTTTGTTTCAAATGTCTCATAATAGATGAGTGTGACCGGTCGTCTCGCCTTTGTATACTTCGCACCCCTGCCCTGATTATGTGCCTCCATGCGGCGGGTAAGATCGTTTGTCCAGCCGGTATAAAAGGTTCCGTCACTGCATTTTACAATGTATGTATAATTCATGGATCCTCTGCTCATTTCCTTTATCTTTTCCTATTTCTACATTCTTCTTTAAAAACAGATTATTTTTTTATTTTAATCTGAGCGGAATCATTACAGATACTTTCGTATACTTTATCAGAAGAATTCCAAAATTTTTCAAATTGGAACTGATGTTTTTTTAACTTGTCTGCCAAATTACTTTGTCTGAGTAAATCACGTTTATAATCGCTGTTGGATTTACTTCCCGTCAGTTCTTTTATCTGGCTGATTGCACAACTTCTCAAAAATTCATCTTCTAAATTTTTCACCTGCATAATACACAATACCTGTTTTACATTAGAATCTTTTTGTAAAAAACGAATATTTTTTAACAAAGTATTCTTTTTACCAGTGTCTGTGTCAAATACCAGAACAACGATTGTTCCCGGTTTCAAAGTTCTTGTAATCAAACTTGTCAGTTCTTCTTCAATAACATTAAAAACTTGAACTTTACCGGGCTTGATCCATTGCAAATCTGTTTTGAGTGTATTAACAACTTTTCTGTCATCTTCTCCTTCAACAAAATAATGATATTGTTCCCTCTTCATATGTACTGATTACCCTTTTTAATTCATCTGACAAAGATTAGCAATTTCATATACAAATTCAACATTTGGTGCAGATGAAAACAAATCATTTTCTACTGCATTTCTCAGAGAATCTGTATTTCTTTTCAAATAGTCAGAAGCACTAATACATTTTATTGGCTCCTGCTCGTCATAGATATCTTTCTTCAAAAAGGCAAAGGTATGTTTTGGTAAATGTAAATCTAAAATATCTGTATTGTGTGTTGTAAAAAATAACTGATCGTTGTCTTTCAAACATTCAATCATCACAGATAAAAATGCCTTCTCAATATCACTGTGTATAAATGAAAATTTCTCATCACAATAGTAAAATCCATGATCTCCATTGATAATCGATGCCACTACCATTGCTAATGCAATCCCTGCTTTCGTGCCACTGGATAATATTTCCTGATCAACTACCTTTCCATCCTGCATAATCACATTTCTGTTTTTCATCCGAATCACAAATGCATTGTCAACACTTTGTATTCTTTCCACTTTTTTAATAGATGGATCAAGCGCTTTCAATGTTTTTTCTAAGATGTTCGTATATCTCTCAACGTGATTCTCTGGTATTTGATATCTTGTCAAAGAATCTGAAGGGTACTCAAACAGCCATGATAATCCTCTTATTTTCTCCAACTCTTCGACAAAATTATTCCCTTTTTGTAATTGTATCTCTTTAAATTTTTTACAACAACTCTCGTAACTGTCCTTTTTACTGATTTCTACTTTTTGCACATCCACTGCAATATCTGCCATCTCGTATCTTTCACTTATTCCAGGAGAAATTCTTGTGGCAATCCTATACATTGCATATTCATTTGTAATAAAATCCATTGTAAAAAAAGCATCCTGAGTTGTATCGTCAATGACTTTTGTGATTTTTTCGAACTGTTTTGTATCCATAAAATTAAACACAGCCATCAGGAATCGTCCAAAAGATGTCTTTCCTGTTGCATTTGCTCCCATCAAAATATTTACTTTTTTATAACGAAAATTTGAACGTCCCTGTAAAAACTCTCCTTTAATGGAAGAATCTACAATTTTCTTTGGATACGACATGTTCATCCTAAAATTCCTAAATGCAAAAAAATTATCCATTTCCACATTCATCACAATCATTTTTCTTCCCTCCCATACTATTTCTTCGTAATACACGAATTAATCCTCCCTAATAAATCAAGTCTTTTTTCCTTTAAAATAAAGGTTTTTTAAAGTT
>ENA-UOJP01000998-UOJP01000998.1-human-gut-metagenome-genome-assembly--contig:-C102-NODE-998-length-40477-cov-7.222997_pt1 | contig 40477 bp, 34 predicted proteins | sample MGYA00242353_ERZ723900 | MGnify/ENA metagenome assembly ERZ723900
GGAAAAGCCCGAAATACCAAGGAAAAACGGCTCAAAAACGAGCGCAGTACGGTCTCAAGGCCGCGCGTCGCGCTCCGCAGTTCAGCAAGAGATAATCTGCTGGCAGGATCTGTCAAAATGGTTCAAAGACCTCGGAAAATCAAGATTTTCCGGGGTCTTTTTTTACCCCAAAAGGTTCATCTGGTTAAAGCGTGGGAGAAACTGCAAAATCGCAGCTTCTCCCACTTTACTTTTAGACTAATATTGCATTTAATATTAGTGCGAGAGGAAGTGAGATCATGGGACAAATAGGAATAGCTGGAGAGTGCAAGAAAAAATGTGGCGCGGCAGGTCAATGCCCAGCGGCTGACTATTTACTGGAATATTGGCCGTATCATTGTAGAATATGAGCAGCAAAATTAAATCCGTGCGGAATATGGAAAACAGACCTTAAAGGAACTTTCCAGAGAACTGACGCGGGAATTTGGCAAAGGCTTTTCGGTTTCAAATATCCAGTTTATGAGACGCTTTTATCAGAGCTATCCAATTCAACAGACAGCGTCTGTTAAATTGTCATGGTCGCACTACTGCGAGCTTTTGAGCCTTTCCGATGACAGCAAGCGCAGCTTTTATGAGAAGGAATCTGTCAATTCCGGCTGGTCGGTTCGGGAACTGAAACGGCAGATCGACAGCTCCCTTTATGAACGCCTGCTGCTATCCAGCGGAGATGCCAACAAGGAAAAGGTATTATCTCTGGCGCAAAAAGGGATTGAGATCAACCAGCCAGCTGACAGTATCCGTGATCCCTATGTCTTTGAGTTTTTGGTGTGCCGGAAAATAAGCCCATGCAGGAAAGCGATTTGGAAAAAGCGCTTGTCCTGCAAATTGAGAAGTTTTTGCTGGAGCTGAGACGCGGCTTTATGTTTGTCGGGACCCAGCAGCGTGTGACACTGAACAATACCCACTACTATGTGGACATGGTGTTTTACAACAAAATTCTCCGCGCCTATGTGCTGATCGAGCTGAAAACGAAAAAACTGACGCCGGAGGCTTCTGGTCAGCTCAATATGTACTTAAATTACTATGCGGCGGAGGTAAACGACCCGGACGATAACCCGCCGATTGGGATTATCCTCTGCACGGAAAAGACAGTAACGGAAATGAATGACAAAGAATTGATTGGAAAGATACATTCGTCGGTCTGCCGCCAATGCCAGCGGCGCGGTTATGCGGCCCCGGTGGATGTGCTGATGGATGTTGGCGTTCTTCCAAAACAGAAATATGAGGACTGGCGGCTCGGAAATTGAAAGATGATATGCGACCCACTTTGTAGACAGTAAGCGGATTGCGGCCTTAAAAACACAACAGAATATTGAAAATTCAGATTGACCGAATGAATAAAACAGAATCAATCAAACTGCCAAGCGCCCGGTAAGTATTACTGGGTGTTTTTCGATTTGCACAGGCCCGGCAAGCAGCATCATTCTTGCTTTGTATCCTTGTCTTACGGCTGTCATGTGGGGTTGACCAAAGCACATTGATAGATGTATAATTATTCCAATTATAAATGCGGTTTGCTGATATCGAGGGAGCAGTAAATGGACTTTTCCAGCAAGCCCAGGCGGAAGAAATGCCCTTTTTCTCAGGTGTGCAGCCCTTCCGGATAAAAATGAAAAAAGAGGAGAATAGCAATGAAAAAGCAAAAATCGAAACGAAAAATTCTGGCACTGCTTTTCTGCCTGTTGCTGGCCGTTTCCTGTACGGCCTGCGGCGGAAAAAACAAAGAAGAAGCCAAAGCTGCCTGCGATGATTTTTTCCAGGCATACAGCTCCGGCGACGGTCAGGCGCTGGCAGATTCCATGGGAGGTCTGGCGGCCCCCGTTCCCTTTACGGATATCCAGAGCGGGATGGCAAAAAATCTGCAATTTGAGACGAAAACAGTAAAAAGCGATGGCGATACGATGGTCGTATCCTCTGTCATTACGGCCGTTGATCTTCAAAAAGTGCTGGAGGGACTGCCGGAAACCATAGACAGCGTGGAATCCGCCAAAGAAGCCCTGACTGCCGCCCTGAACGCGGAGGACGTTCCCACAAAGATGTTCGAGGTGGACGTGAACCTGGTGCTGGAAGACGAAAAATGGGTGGTAGAGATGACGCCGGAGCTGGCTGACGCGCTGTTAGGCGGATACTACTCGATTTTGGAGGAAGCGGCGAAGGAGGTGGCTCCATGAAACGGATAAAACGCGCCGCGGCGTTTCTGCTTGCTACGGCAATGATGGCTTTGCAGTTCGTATCTCCTGCTTTTGCCGGGGAAACTGCTGGCGGTAAAGAGGAACCGGAAGCTCTCGTGGGGGAACTCTGCGTTTACACCGAGGATCGGGGCCAACGCAAGGTAGACGCGATGTTATATGATGAAACCATGATTCTGGTGTCGCCCCAGACGGCCGCGAACCTGGCCGGCGCAGAGCTCGTGGATGCGGGAAACGGGAAATTCGAGTTCTGGCGGGATCATTATGTTGTACAGGTGGACACGAAGACGAAGGAAATTGACATCGGCATTTACACCCAGGGGGAAACCGTCGGCAGACTCTATAAGAATGAGATATTCACTTTGCGGGAGGTTCAGACCGCACAATTTGCCAAAGGGAAAGTAACCGTGATCCCTCTGGAACAGATGCTTTACCTTTTAAATGCCCAGTGGGTCTGCGAGGAGGACTGCGTGTATGTCTATAACCCGCCGGAAACGCTCTGGAACGTGGTGGGCGATTTCTGGGAGATGGATGATGTGCTCCCCTCCCCGGCAGAAATCCTGGGGGATACGGTATTCAAAAAATGGGGCAATTCCTTTAAATATGGCCTGCTGGCTTTTGCTGATGAGGTGAAGCCGGAATATCTGATTCCCATTGTCGGGGACGACTACTGGAGCCTGGAGAAAATGAAGGAAGCCCTGCTGACGCTGGCTGTTCCCTGTGAAAATATCATGGGCGGCCTGCGGGAGGAAGCCCAGAAAGACAGCAGTAAATATATCAGCGACATCGCAGGAATGGTGGACGACATTTCTACCTTGAGTGACGGGACAGCTTCGGTGGTGGAAAAGCTCACAAAATCCGTCACGGCCTGGTCGGATGTAAAGATCCCGGACAACATTTCCCAGGCGTTCACGGCTGCCGGTTTTGCAGCAGACATGGCTAAGGCCATTGCCGCGGCCGGACGGTATGAAAACTGGGGGGAAAGCTATCGGGATCAGTTGGAATATCTGTCCAAGATGGAGAACGATCAGTATGCGGAATATTGTAAGGATCTGAATAAAGTGGCCGGTTCCCTTTTTAAGGAATACGGGGACTATACGGGGAATGTTGTGAAGGAAAGTTTGAAAGCCATTGCTTCCCTTGGGGCTGACATTTATCTGGGAAAGACCCCGGTGGGGCTGGTGTTCTCTGCCTATGATCTGGCCCACACCTTTGTGGAGGCATATATCCCGGCGGCGAAAACTGCCCAGCAGGCCGGGGATAATGTGTCTGCCGCCATGCGGTTAAGCGATCTGTCTGTTTTGATGCGGGCGCAGTATGGGGATGAAATTGTCCGTGTTGCCAAAAAAGGAACTCTTGACAGCATCGAAGACGTGGCCCAGCTGCGGTTCATCGGCTCTCTGATGGCGGAAGCCTCTGCCCACAGCTATGATTCCCTCTACTCTGCCTGGAAAAACATGTATCTCGCCGGGCATTCGGATGCGAGTGAGGAGGAAATCCGCCAGAATGCCGGGGAATCCCTTTCCATGGATGAGCTGGCCGGAAAGCTGATAAAAAACCAGACCTGTATAACACGGTTTGAGGAAACCACCCAGTACGATCCGAGCCTGCTTCTTTACGGGAACATGAGCAATTTATACAGCGATACCGCCGGGGCGCACAGGGAAGAGATCCCGCCGGAATATGTCCATCCCGTCATCGAGGCAGAAAACAATGGAGGAAATGTGGTTCGTTATCTGGGAAATCTTTATTACTGGAAATATAATGCGGAAAGCTTTTCTTCCACCGGAACCTTCGCCTACTATACGCATATGCAGGCGAACAACCAACTGATTTGCCGTCATGAAGACGGCAGTGAGGATGTCCTTTTGAGTGCCAGGGGATACGGGCCGATTTTCATTGCAGGAGAACGGATTTATCTGAAGGAAGACGGTGCAAATCTGTTTTCCGTGAACCTGGACGGAGGAGACCGGGTAGAACATGGTTTCTTTGAACCATGGGCGGCAGATGTCAAAAACGGTACGCTGATCGGCCGGAAAAGCTATGCGGAAGGGGGCGGAGTGGCCGTTCTCAAGGCAGATCATACGCTGGAAACCATAACAGATACAGGTTATAACTTCCTTGGAGCCATTGATGGGTACTGCTATTACACGGAGGCTGAGTACAAAGAGACATCGAAGTTTACGCTGTTTCGGGTCACCATAGACGGAAGCCAGGTGGAAACCCTGGACAGTGTGACAGTGGGTGCGGGAGAAGCGATGGGGCTGGAGGTCTGCCAGCTTATGAAAAAAGGAGATACGATCTATTACTCCTACGGCTTTTATGCCGGAACCGGCGGCTTTTTCCAAAAAGGCGGCATCAACAGCATTGATGTGAGTGGGACGAATCGCCAGGTATGTGTTCCATACGGAGATTTAGGAGCTGAGGAATTTTTGGTGGTGGAGAGCGGAGAGGAAACCAGCCTTTACTACATCGGAACCGAGGATGGAATGGGGTCGTATGTGGGCTTCTGGGATGATTACCCCTATAAGGTATGTCATGTCATGACCAGGAAAGACGGGGAGGACACCTGGACGACAGCACAAAGCGATGCCAGCCTCAGCAGACCTGGTTCCTTCATCTGCGTGGGCGGAGAAATCCTGCGGTATAATGAGGAACTGATGAGCTACCAGACACTCATACCAAAAAGCGCGGGATTTGGATTCCTGGATAGTCCGCAGGGATCGGAAGATAAAATTGCGCTGATTTCCGAGTTGGATATCATTGGGGATGATTTGTTCTTTACGGTGGAATGGAGTATCCGCACGGAGGAAAACTTTGGCTGGCGTCCCGTCTACCAGCGCGAGCGGTCGGCATTCTATACCATGAAGATCGGGGAATCGGAGCCGGTGGAACTGTATGGGTATTAGAAGTACATATGCTTTTTCTCATAAAGCCTTGACAAAAAAAACAAAGCCCCATATAATGAGGGCTATAACAAAATGACAGAAACAAGCGGTGAAGAGAAGAAGTAGCGGTTTTTGCCCCTGGACAGAAAGCAGCCGGACGATGAGAGGCGCGCAGGGAGATTCTTTGTGAATACATCTCGGAGCTTCGCACCGAAAGGAGATTCCCGGTAGGCTGCGACGGAAGCGGCACACGTTACCGTGCCGGGGGCCGGAAAGCCCCATAAGCCGGACGGCGGGAGCCTTCCGGGAACATTAGGTGGTACCACGAGAGCATGCCTCGTCCTTTTGATAAGGACGGGGCATTTTTATTCCATAGGAAAACCCGGCTTCACGCGCCGCCGCACCGCTTACAGGCAAAGGAGAGAATACAATGGGAGTTTATGAGGAACTTCAGGCCAGAGGGCTCATCGCCCAGGTCACAAACGAAGAAGAAATCAGAAAAATGGTAAATGAGGGGAAAGCTGTCTTCTACATCGGCTTTGACCCGACGGCAGACAGCCTTCACGTAGGGCATTTCATGGCACTCTGCCTGATGAAGCGCCTTCAGATGGCAGGCAACAAGCCCATCGCTTTAATCGGCGGCGGCACCGGCATGGTTGGAGACCCGTCCGGAAGAAGCGACATGCGCCAGATGATGACCGTGGAGACCATCCAGCATAACTGCGACTGCTTCAAAAAGCAGATGAGCCGGTTCATCGACTTCTCCGAGGGAAAAGCCCTGATGGTAAACAATGCCGAGTGGCTCTTAGACCTCAATTATGTGGAATTTCTGCGTGAGATCGGCCCCCACTTCTCCGTAAACAGGATGCTGGCAGCCGAGTGCTATAAGCAGAGAATGGAAAAAGGCTTAAGCTTTTTGGAGTTCAACTACATGCTGATGCAGAGCTATGACTTCTATGAGCTGTTCCAGAGATACGGCTGCAACATGCAGTTCGGCGGCGACGACCAGTGGAGCAACATGCTCGGCGGCACGGAGTTAATCCGCAGAAAGCTTGGGAAAGATGCCCATGCCATGACGATCACCCTGCTTTTAAATTCCGAGGGAAAGAAGATGGGAAAAACCCAGTCCGGCGCCGTATGGCTGGATCCCAACAAGACGAGCCCCTTCGAGTTCTACCAGTACTGGAGAAACGTGGACGATGCCGATGTCATCAAGTGCATGCGTCTTCTCACGTTCCTGCCGCTTGAGCAGATCGACGAAATGGCGAAGTGGGAAGGCAGCCAGTTAAACCAGGCCAAGGAGATCCTGGCATACGAGCTGACAAACCTGGTTCACGGCGAGGAAGAGGCGAAGAAGGCCCAGGAGAGCGCAAGGGCGCTGTTTGCCGGCGGAAACGCGGCAGAAATGCCGGAAGCCGTCCTTTCGGATGACGATTTTACGGACGGTTCCATTGACATTTTATCCATCCTTCAGAAATCAGGCCTTTCCGCATCCCGCTCCGAGGCGAGAAGAAACGTGGAACAGGGCGGTGTTTCCGTGGACGGCGAGCCGGTGAAGGACATCAAGGCCGCCTACACGAAAGAGCAGCTTTCGGACGGCGGAATCGTCGTAAAGCGCGGCAAGAAGAACTTCCGCCGTGTTTCCGTAAAGTAAAGGCCGTTCGGAAAGGAGAGGAAACATGGAGCCGATCAGGGAAGCGAAAAAATATTTTGACTATACAGTCTCTGCACGCCGCCGCCTTCATGAAAATCCCGAAGTGGCGGGAGAAGAGTTTGAGACGCTGAAATTTATCTGCAAAGAGCTGGATTCCATGGGAATCGAGTATGTGCAGATCCCGGACGGCGGCATCATCGGCCAGATCCACGGAGGCAAGCCGGGAAAGACCGTGCTTCTGCGGGCTGATATTGATGCACTCCCGATTCCGGAAAATCCGAAAAACCTGTGCAGGGACAAAATCTGTGTATCCAAAAACGACGGTGTGTCCCATGCCTGCGGCCATGACGCCCATACGGCCATGCTGCTTACGGAGGCGAAAATCCTGAATGAGCATAAAGACGAGTTGAACGGCAGCGTGATTCTCTGCTTCGAGCAGGGAGAGGAAGGCGGCGGCCAGGTCAGAAACCTTTTAAAATATGTGGTGGAGACAGCGAAGCTTCCGGTGGACACCTGCTTTGCGACCCATGTGAAGTGGGATGTGAAGGCAGGGCAGATTTCCGCAGAGCCGGGGGCAGTCCTCTCCGGGGCATACGGCATCAATGTCCGCCTCAGGGGGCTGACCGGCCACGGTTCCAGGCCGGATCTGGCTCACAGCGTGCTGGACTGCTTCCATGCCATCTACACAAATATGAACATGCTGCGGATGAAGTATGTGAGCCCCTATGATGTGCTGACGTTTTCCATCGGCACCGTCCAGTGCGGGACAAAGATGAACATTATCCCGGACGAGCTAGTGTTCGCCGGGAGTGTCCGCACCTTCAATGTAGAAGGGGCCGGCGCGCCGTTTATGAAGGAGTTTGTGGAGATTTTGGAGCATGAGACGAAGCTTCACCACTGTACTTACGAGATCATCCGCATGCCGAAGCCGCTGTTTGAATGCGACAACAATGCCGTGTGCAGCCAGATCGCCAAAAATGCGGTGAAGAAGTACCTTGGCGAGGATGCGCTGACGGCAGCGACGCCGTGGATGGCTTCCGAGAGCATGAACATGTACTTAAAGCTCTGGCCCGGCGTCATCACCTTTACCGGAATCCAGAATGACGAGCTCGGTTCCGGCGCGAACCACCATACGGCTGAGTTTGACTTGGACGAGCAGGGCATGATTTCCGGCGTGGCCGCGGCACTTGGCTATGTGAAAGATTTTTTGGATTATAACGGGGAAATTCCTTTTAAGAAGTATGAGAACTCTTTGCAGGATCTTGTGGAGAGGAATCTGTAAGAACAGAATATGACAGGCCGGCAGGTATGGCTCCTGCCGGCCTGTTTTTACAGCCGCCGCTAACGGTACTGTGCCTGGTGCATTTCGTAATAAAATCCCTTCTGTTTCATCAGCTCCTCATGATTTCCGCGCTCCACCACGTTTCCGTCCCGCACCACCAGGATGCAGTCGGCGTTCCGGATGGTGGAAAGCCGGTGAGCCACGACGAAGCAGGTTTTGTCAGCCATGAGGCTCCGCATGGCAGCCTGGATCTGATGTTCCGTCCTGGTGTCCACGTTGGAAGTGGCCTCGTCTAAAATCAGCATCGGCGAGTGCATGAGCAGCGCCCTTGCGATGGTGAGAAGCTGCTTCTGGCCCTTGGAAATGTTGGTGCCGTCGTCGATTAACAGCGTGTCATAGCCCTGGGGCAGGCTTTCAATATAGGTGTGGATATGGGCGGCCTTTGCGGCTGCGATGACTTCCTCGCGGGTGGCTTCCGGGCGGCCGTAGGCGATGTTTTCATAGATCGTCCCGTAGAACAGCCAGGTATCCTGGAGCACCATGGAGTAAGCCAGCCGCAGGCTTTTTCGTGTGATATCCGTGACATTTTTCCCGTCCACGCGGATTGTCCCGCTGTCAATGTCGTAAAACCGCATCAGAAGGTTGATGAAGGTGGTCTTCCCGGCGCCGGTGGGGCCGACGATGGCGATTAAGCTGCCTTTGGGCGCTTCCATGCTGAAGTCTTTTAAAATGACACGGTCTTTCTCATATCCGAAGTTCACGTGAGAGAGGCTGACGTTTCCGTCCACCCGCTCCAGATCTCTGGCCTGGGGCAGATCGGCCGGTTCCGGCGCCTCGTCTAAAATGCGGAAGACGCGCTCGGCCGCAGCCAGGGAGGACTGGAGCTCCCCGTAGATTTCTGCCAGCTCCCGGATGGGACCGGTGAACTTCCTGGAATAGAGGACGAAGGACGAAATCCCGCCGATGTCGATTTGCCGCCGCAGATACAGGATCGCGCCGAAGATGGAGATCAAAGCCAGCGCCAGGTTGTTGATGGCGTTGGTTCCGGGGCCGATGATGGTGGCATAGTAATCCGTCTCATAATAGCAGTCCACAAGCTTTTTGTTCTGGACGGCCATTTCACCGATGACCCGCTCCTCCTGGGTGTAGGCGCGGAGGGTTTTCTGGCCGGAAATCATCTCCTCCACGTAGCCGTTCAGCTCCCCGGCGGCCCTTGACCTTGCGCGGAACATGGGCTGCACCATCCGCGTCAGGTACGTGGCCAGCACGAGGGCTAACGGGATCGTGACAGCGAAAATCAGAACCAGCTTGGGACTGATGCGGATCATCATGATTAAGGAGCCGACGATGGTGACGGTACTGGAGAGCACCTGCACCACGTCGTTGGATAAAGAGGCGTTGATGGTGTCGATGTCGTAGGAGATCCTGCTCAGAATATCTCCGGTCGTATTGTTGTCAAAGTAGCTGACCGGCAGCACGGCAAGATGGTTGAACACGTCTCTTCGCAGTGTATAGACGATTTTCCGCGACAGCGTAATCATGGACACGTTGACGACGTAGCTCATTAACGAACTGGCCGCATAAAAGAACAGCATCAGCACGCAGTAGCGGAAGATTAACGGCATGTTCATATTGCCTTCGGCGCCTTCGCTTATGAGGTTGATGGCGTTGCCGGAAAGCCTCGGGCCGGCCAAAGCCAGCACGTTCGATAAGAAGGACAAAAACAGCACGAAGAAAAGCTGCTTTTTGTGGCGCATCAGATAGCCGAGAATCCGGATCATGGTTCCTTTCCGTTTCATGCCGCATCACCTCCCATCTGGATTTCGCTGATTTCTCTGTAAGCCTCGCAGGTTTTCATGAGCTCCTCGTGAGTGCCGAGCCCCAAAGGCATGCCGTCCTCCAGCACGAGGATTTTGTCACAGTGCATGATGGAGCTGATTCGTTGGGCAATGATGATTGTGGTAGTGCCGGAAAAGGTCTCTGCCAGGTCGTTTCGGAACCTGGCGTCGGTCTTATAGTCCAGGGCACTGGAGGAGTCATCGAGAATCAGGAATTCCGGGTGCCCGGCCAGGGCCCTGGCAATGAGGACTCTCTGCTTCTGGCCGCCGCTTAGGTTGGCGCCCTTTGCCGCGACGGGAAGGCCGTATCCGCCGGCTTCCGCGATGAAATCGGCGGCCTGGGCAATGCGGACGGCCTCGTCGATGTTTTCAGTTTTCAGGCTCCGTCCCATGTCAATGTTCTGGAGCAGGGTTTCCTTAAACAAAACATCGTTCTGGAAGACGACGCCGAATTTTTCCCGCAGCTCCTTTAGCGGGAAGGAACGGATGTCCCTGCCGTTTATGCGGATCTGGCCTTCGTCGATGTCGTAGAGCCTGAGAAGAAGCTGTGCCAGGGTGCTTTTCCCGGCGCCGGTGGGCCCGATGATACCGAGAGACTGGCCGGGCTTTAAAGAAAAGCTGATGTCACTCAGGTTTTTCACCCGTTTATTATAAGAAAAGCTCACATGGTCGAATTCCACATGGGGGACTTCGCCGCCGGCTGTTTCGGCCGCTTTTTCTTCGGCTGTCTCTGCCTGAATCGCCATGTCTGCCGGCGTCGTCAAAACTTCCTCGATGCGGCCGGCGCTGGCAACCGCCTTGGAATACATGGTAATCAGGCGGGAGACCGACATGACGGCGTTTAAAATGATGGTAAAATACGTAAGGAAAGCCACGATGGCACCCGGCTTCATGTGCCCGGAGGCCACTCGGAAGGCGCCGACGGCCACAACCAGGACGAGGCCTGTGTTTAAAAGCAGGTTGATGATGGGGCTCGTGACCGCCATAGTCGTGTTGGCCTTCGTCTCGTCGGCGTTTAGCTGGGAATTGACCGTCTCGAAACGGTGAATTTCATGGTCGGTGCGGCTTAAGGCCTTGATGACCCGGATGCCGGTGGCATTTTCGCGGACGACACGGATCATGTTGTCAGCAGAAAGCTGCGCCTTCGTAAACATGGGCACGCTTTTTTTGCTGACATAGACGACAACCACCGTCATAAACGGGATCAGCATGCAGAGAATCCCGGAAAGGACAGGGTCGATGACCATGGTGACGACGATGCCGCCAATTAAAAGGATCGGGGCGCGGACGCCCATGCGCTGAATCATGTTGAGCATCCGGTGGAGGTTGTAGGTGTCTGTCGTCATGCGCGTCACCAGGGACGGGATCGTAAAGGAATCCACCTGGGAGCTGGAGAGATAGGAAATCTTATGGAACAGGTCATAGCGAAGGGCTTCGATGGTGTCGCGGGAAACAGCGGCGGCCACGCGGTTGGCCCACACATTGAAAATCAGTACCAGGGCGGCGCAGAGGATCATCGCAAGCCCCCATTTCACCACGAGGAAGATGTCATTTTTCGGCGTCACCTCGTCGATGATGTAGGAAAGGATGTACGGGATCAGGAGGTCGACGATGGTACCGGAAAATTTGATGAGGAAACCGAAAACCATGGTCGGGATATGCGGTTTTACATATTGAAGAAAGTGTTTCATGCCTGGCCTTCCTCCTGTCCTTTTTTCAGTTCCCTGGCTTTTTCCACCATCTGAGCAAGAAGGCGGTCGAAAAGCGCAAGTTCATCGGCGGGAATGTCGGCCGTCAGCCGGTCAAAGAAGCTTTCGGAAAGTTCACGGCTCATGTCATGGATTTCCTTCGCGGCAGGAAGCGCAATGACATTTTTCTGGCGGGCGTCGTTTTCATCCTCTTTCCGGATTAAGTAGCCCATCCGCTCCAGCTTCTGAAGGATTCTGGAGATCATGGCCTTGTCGACGCTTAAGTCCTCGGCGAGATGGCGCTGGCTCACTTCGCCGTGAAAGCCAATATGCCGTAAGAGTTTTAACTCGGCCGGCGTCAGCTCCGGATGGCGCATCTGGGCCATGGCGTATTTCTGCGAAAGGCGGTAGAGGCGCCGGATGTTGCGGTTGATGGATATGGAAGTTTCCATGGAAGAAAAGCCCCCTTTTTTCGGATATAATCGTTGATAAGTCAATTATATCGGAGGGATGTTGATATGTCAACAAAAAGAAAAAGTGAAAGGAGAATCAGATATAGCCGCAATTCCGCCAGTTTACATCCCTCAAACTCTATGCTAAAATAAAGAAAACAAATCTTATCCAAAAGCGGCATACGGCATCCGATATCGCCGGAATGCTGCTTTTTTATGCTTGACACACGAAGAAGATGTGTTTAAAATAAAAACTAACAATGTTAGCCAAATGGAGAAGGAGTACATATGAAGGGGAAAGGACTGACAATGGAAGTGATCGTCGGCGCAGCGTCGGAGCTGGTCGAGGAGAAGGGGTACAACAATTTTTCCGTGAGGGAACTGGCGCAGCGCCTCCATGTGAAGGCGGCGTCGCTCTATAACCATGTGAGCAGCGTAGCGGATATCAACAGGGCTGTGGGCGTCCATGCATCTAACAAGCTAAACGATGCCCTGGAAAAGGCGTGTGCCGGAAAGACGCGGGACGAGGCGCTCCTTTCCCTGGCTCACGAATACCGTCGCTTTGTAAAGGAAAACTATGAGCTCTACCGGGCCATTATCGGGCTTCCGGCCATCGACCAGGATGAGAGTTTGATCCAGGTGGGCCGCGACAGCCTGGCAGTAATCGCAAAGGTGGTAAGGCGGTACGAGATTCCGGGAGAGGCATCGGTACATTTTTCCAGGTGCTTCCGGGCGGCGCTCCATGGGTATGCGACTTTTGAGATGGCCGGCTATTTTACCGGCAGCAAGCTTCGCGCCGATGACAGCTTTGATTTTATGGTAAAGGGCTATGTGGACTGGGCAAATGCACTTGCAGAGACGGACAGCGGGGAGGAAAAACATTGAAGCAGGGACTTAATGAGAGGGAAAAACGGATATTCCGGGAAATGCCGGAGCTTCAGGCCGTCCTGACCCTGGCCGTACCGACGGTCCTAAGCCAGATTATTTCCGTTATTTACAACCTGGCGGACACCTACTACATTGGCCAGACAAAGAATCCGGACATGGTAGCGGCCGCTTCCATCTGCATGACGCTCATGCTGCTTATGACCGGCATGGCGAACCTGTTCGGCATCGGCGGCTCCAGCCTGATTGCCAGGTGCCTCGGGGAGCAAAAATTTGAGAAGGCGCGGCATGTCAGTGCTTTTTCCGTCTGGGCCGGATTCCTGTTTGCCGCTTTCTATTCGGTGATTCTTCTTCTGTTCCATCCATTTATCCTGCGTCTTCTCGGCGCCGGGGACGGGACATTTTCCTACTGCCGTTCCTACATGTTCTGGACATGCGTCATCGGCGGCATTCCCACGGTCATGAACCCGCTTTTAGCCCACCTGGTGCGGTCGGAGGGCGCCTCAAAGGAGGCCAGCATCGGCGTGTCCCTGGGCGGCGTCATAAACATGATCCTGGATCCGGTTTTCATGTTCGTGCTTCTGCCGGACGGGTACGAGGTCATGGGTGCGGCCATGGCAACCATGGTTTCCAACTGCATCGCTGCGATCTATTTTATCGTCTATATCCTTCGGCACAGGGCAAGTTCCGTCCTGACATTAAGCCCGAGGGAATTTTCCGTGCAGGAAAGCATCCCTGCGGATGTTGTGAGCATTGGGCTTCCGTCGTTTCTCATGACAGCCCTTTCCAGTGCATCCAATGCAGTCGTCAACAACCTGATTTCCGAGGCCAGCTCGGCGGCCGTGGCCGGCATGGGCATTGCAAAGAAAATCAACATGCTGTCATTCCGCGTTTCCACCGGCGTGACCCAGGGAGCCCTGCCGCTCATTGCCTACAACCATTCGGCAGGGAATTATACACGCATGAAGCGCTCCATCGCCGGGGCGGCCAAAATCACCGTCGGCTTTGCCGCGTTCTGCATGTGCGTTTCCATGCTCTTCGGCGGCGGGCTCGTGAAGCTGTTCATCGACGATGCGGCCACGGTGGAATTCGGGCAGAATTTCATCCATATTATCAGCCTTGCCATGCCGTTGGCGGCAGCCACCATGACGATGATGATGTTTTTCCAGGCCAGCGCCAAAAAGGCCCAGGCCACAGCCCTGTCCATGATGCGGAAAGGGATTCTCGACATCCCGCTCATGTTTCTGTTTAACAGCGTCTGGCCAGTCTACGGTGTTGCATGTGCGACGCCGGTGGCGGAAATCATAGGATGTGCGGTGGCGCTTGTTCTGGTGTGGCGGTATATGAGGACGCTGAAGGGGGAGTAGAGGTGGTTTGAATGAGAGAGTCAGAATAGGCAGAGATATCGAAGCCTAATCTAACAGATCGACAATCTGACTCTGGCGCACGTCAAGCGAGCCAAAATATTCAGGAAATCTTTCTTTTAATTCCTTCTCACGTGCAATATTGGGATCAAGATGTGCTTCCAGCATTTTTTGCAGCTGGCTGCAGTTTCCATCTTCAATACACGTTAAAATCTGCTTATGTTCGTTTAAGGTATCTTCCATGACATCGCTGAAAACGGAAAGATCCAGCATACGATAGCGTGTCTGATGGGAACGGCAAAGTTTATCCCAGATAACAGGATAACCGGCGCAGTCAAACAGGCGTCTGTGAAATTCGCCGTCAGTCTTTAAATATTCTACAATGTTTTTATTTTGAATGGCAAGTGATAAAGCGAGCATGTTTTCTGCAAATTGTGTTTGAAGGCGTTCCTTTCTTTCACATAAACCTGATAGAATTTTTTTTTCCAAAATATGACGCATTACCGCGAGTTGACGGACATACTCCACGTCAATTTTTGAAACATATGTTCCTCTTTGGGGATATACCTGTACCAGCATTTCATTTGCAAGCAAAATAAGAGCCTCACGTACTGGCGTTCGGCTTACGTGCAGCTCTTCGATCAGAAGGGATTCTTTTATCATTTGTCCGGGATAGAATTCGAGAGTTATAATTTTCGTTTTCAGAATACCATATACATCAATACCTCTTACCGCCATGATTACCAGAATCCCTTCTTAATTTTCTTATAATCTTACAACACTGTTTCTCTCAATGTCAAGCATAAATATACTAATATATTTGACATATATGCATGATTTCTCACAGAAGACGCTGAGAAGCAGCAGGAGAAATTAGTCATTCTTTTTTAAGGTATAGACATTTTCCCTTCTGTTTTGGAGCGTGTACAGCTGATTTCTTGCTTTTTCCAAATATGCAAAATCAATCATGGCAGTTGTAACTCCCGGTTCTTCCCCGGCCATTGCAATAACACGGCCCCACGGATCAACAATCATGGAATGTCCATACATATGGGCTGTCGGTTTGTTTCCGCACTGGCCGCAGGCGATCATATAGCAGCCGTTTTCGATGGCTCGTGCACGGATCAACGGCTCCCAGTGATCCTTTCCGGTCATCATAAGGAAAGCTGCCGGCAGACATAAAATATCAGCGCCTTCCAATGCCTGGAGACGAAAGACTTCGGGGAAACGAATATCATAGCAAATGGAAAGTCCAAGTTTTCCGTAATCTCCGGCATCGCATACAACAATTTCACTGCCGGAACGCTTCCGGTCAGATTCTCTGTAAGAACCTGCGCCTTCCACATCGACATCAAAGGTATGAATTTTTCTGTATTTTGCGGCTAACTGTCCCTCGGGGCTGATGACCATCGTTGTGTTGTACGTCTTGACGGAATCGCCCGGAATTCTTTCTGTAATACTTCCACCATGAATCCAAATTCCATACTCTTTTGCCAGATCTGAGAGCATAGAAAAACATGTCCCCCCTGGAATATCCTCAGCAAAGTCAATCGGAGTTGGCCCCTGGTAGGTCCATACTTCCGGAAGAACCAGCAGCTTTGCTCCCCGCTCTGCGCCTTCCCGAATCCATTTTTCGGCCGACTGCAGATTCTCTTCATAATTATCTCTTGGATCCAACTGTACCACACCGACAATAAAATTCTTTTTCATCGTTATATACCTCCTCTTTTCATAAGTATGACATTGGAAAAGCCAGATGTCAAAAGGAATTTCCGACTCGCTTTCTGGACTTTAACAGTCAAATTCCTGCTGCATATATGAAACAATTCGTTCAACGCACTTATTTACCAACTCTTCGCCTTTCTGGGCGTTTCCTACGGTAGCATCTCCCAAAAGTGCCCGCGGAGCCGTTAGATGAAACGGAACATATGTAATAATATCAGAGTCTCTTGTGAAGCCCTCTCTGGCAGGCTCTGCCTTATCGGCCTGTTCCATTTCCACATAATCTGGGTACAGGTATAAAAGTACAGATGTGCCGCATTCGCTTGCATGCCCATGGGCCATCCATCCGGAATTTTCGAGAATCCCGATGCCTTTTGCCTGGGTAAAGCGCCACCAGTCAATCTGTGCGCATTTAATGCCGTACTGATCCTGCATGGAGCGGGCTGTGTGGCCGATCAGCGGAACATTGCCGGCATGTCCATTGATAATCATGAAATTCTTAAATCCCCATTTGACGAGAGATTCCATAATATCATGAAAAAATGCTGTCCAGGTTTCAGGCTTAATACAGATTGTTCCCGGAAAGCCACCCAATGAATAGGATTCCCCTACTTCAACGGAAGGACCGATCAGGGCATTTACCTTTTCTGCCACAAGCTCCGATATTTTTTGGGCAACTAAAATATCGGAACCCATTGGCAGATGCGGTCCATAGCCTTCCGTGGCGCCGACAGGAATGATAACGGTATCACAGCCTTTCTTTCTCTCGGCGAATTCTGAGGTGCTCATCAGTTTGATCCAATTGGTCTCCTTCATTTCTTCGTCTCCTTTCAACTTTCTTGTGCATTTTATATGAAGATTTTATAAAATTCTGCCTCTTTTTGTCATGTTTTCAAAAAAACAGTTGTCAGCTGTAAAAAAATATAGTATTATATTAATATACTAATATATTACTTGGCAGGAACAAAACTGTCAATCCCAAATTAGAAATCAAATGCAAAAACTTATGAAAGGGGCTGTACAATTATGGAATTAACAGATACTTTAAAAGAACGTTTCTTATCGGTGGATCCGGCGACAGTCGGGCATTATATCAATGGGGGATTTATGCGGCCCGAGATGAAGCCGATTCGTCGGGATGACAAGAGAATGATTGGCCCGGCCTATACGGTTCGTATTTCCGGACGCGATTCCTGTGCACTGTATTATGGGATCAAGCATGCACCAAAGGGCTCTGTCATCGTGATTGACCGCTGCGGAGATCAAACCTTTGCATGCTGCGGAGAGATGGTGGCAACCTATGCTCAGGGACAGGGAATGGCCGGAATTGTGATTGACGGCCCGGCGACGGATTCACGTGCGATTGAAAAATTGGAGATTCCTGTTTTCTGCACCGGGATATCTTCTGTTACGACAATGATTTACGGAGCTACGGGAGAAGTTCAGATCCCGATTGTATGCTGTGGCGCACATGTGAATCCAGGCGATCTTGTCTTTGGTGATGCGGATGGGGTCGTAGTTCTTCCTTCAGATGGTTATGAAGAGGCACTGAAGAAAGCAGAAGAATCTGTTGCGCGTGAAGTTTCCTTGAGAAAACGCTTTTTGGAGGGAGGTGACCCGCTTTGGAATGTGGACCGTCTGTTTTCAGTTGGCCTTACAGACACGATTGCAGACCTTAAAAAGTTATAGCATGTAAAACGTTTATGAATCAGGAGGCGTATGAAATGAAAAAAAGAAAAATAGCACGCATCTTATCGACGGCGCTTGCCATTTCCATAATTGCAGCAATGGCTGCGGGCTGCGGACAGAACAGTGACCCAGGTTCCGGAGGTACAGGAGAGAATGTTTCCGGAGGAGAAGGTTCTTATAAGGACACGATCACGATTGCACATTGGGAGGAACCGACAACTTTGGATCCGCAGGCACAGGGGAAGATGTCCTGTGGCGCCGTATCAACGCAGATATATGATACACTTGTTACCCTGGATGAGAACAGCCAGCCGGTTCCATGTCTCGCAGAAAGCTGGGAACAGATTGATGATACGACGTTTCGCTTCCATCTGCGGGATGGCGTTAAATTCCATAATGGTGATACGTTAACGGCTGAAGATGTGCGATATACTATCGAACGGGCCTGCACCAATCCGGGAAGTTCGTCTACCTTTATTACGTTTGACCCGGAAAACACCAAGGTCATCGACGATCTGACCGTTGAAATCAAGCTGAAATCTCCGGATGCATCCATTTATGATACCTTAAACGGACAGAGAGGCGCGATTGTCAGTAAACGTGCCATAGAAGAAATGGGAGAGGATGCTTTCGGACATGCCCCGGTAGGAACTGGCCCGTATAAACTGGAAGAGTGGGTAACAGGAACAGAGCTCCATTTGACAGCCAATGAGGATTACTGGGGAGAAGCGCCGAAAACTCCGAACCTTGTCTATAAAATTATTACGGAATCTGCCAATCGTGTTATTGAAATGGAGACAGGAAACGCGGATATTTGTCTGAACGTGCTGGCCAGCGAAGTGCCGAGACTTCAGGAAGCAGAGGGAATCCGCGTAGAAATGGAGCCAGGATATCAGTACACGACCATTACGTTTAATATGCAGGATCCGGTTTTATCTGATGTTCGTTTAAGACAGGCATTGGCATATGCCATTGACAGAGAAGCCATTGTCGATGCAGTTTACGGAGATACGGCAACGGTGGCTGACAGCATCATGCCTACGACGATTCTGGGAGCGAAAACCTATGATCCGAATATGTATGATGTAGATGCTGCAAAGCAGCTGATTGCAGAGGCCGGATATGCAGATGGGGTGACTCTTAACTTTGTTGTCCAGCCGCTGGAAGAGATGCAGCGTTTAACAGAAGCCGTTCAGAATATGTGGAAGCAGATTGGCGTTGAGACAAACGTAAGTACAGCCGAAGTGGCGGCTTATCTGGCACAGGGAAATACGCTTCAGGTCGGCATCCGAAACGGAAGCGCGTCTGACCCGGCAAGTACGCTGATTATTTATGATTCTGCGTTTGGTGACCGGTTGAATTCCAATAATGCAGACCTTGATAAAATGCTTGCTGACGCAAAGGCTATTTATAATACGGAAGAGCGCGCGGAAGCTTATTACGATATCTGTGACTATTTGTGGGAAGAAAAGTGGACCATTCCGCTGGCATTTAAAAATACCATCTATGCCGTATCAGACAAAGTAGAGGGATTTGAATTTGATCGAATGAATTACCTGAAAATGGAAAATATTCAAGTTCTTGAATAGACTGAATGCTCTCGAAAAGCTGCATCCGAACATAAAGTTCGGGTGCAGCACCTCATCAGAAGAAAGGGGTTGCAAATTTGCTGCGCTTTATAGGAAAACGAATTCTTATGATGATTCCTGTTCTGATTGGCGTTACCTTGATTATCTTTACCATGATGTATCTGACGCCAGGTGATGCGGCGGATATGCTGTTAGGAGACAGCGCCACCATTGAACAGAAGGAACAGCTGCGGGAAGAATTGAAACTAAACGACCCATATCTGGTTCAATATTTTAATTACATGAAAGGGGTGCTTCATGGAGATCTGGGAACCTCTTATTCTACTAAACGCCCTGTTACAGAGGAGCTTTTAGACAGGTTCCCCACGACGATTAAGTTAGCTGGGGCTGGGGTGTTGCTGTCCCTGATTTTTGGCGTCTCCATGGGAATCATTTCGGCAACAAAACAGTATTCCATTTTTGATAATCTTGCAACGACGTTTTCTCTTTTGGGTGTTTCCATACCCAACTTCTGGCTCGCGTTGATGTTAATCATTATCTTTGCTGTTAATTGGAAAATTCTTCCGCCTTCAGGGCTTTCCAGTCCCCTTCATTGGATCTTGCCGGTCATTTCACTGGGAATGAACTCTACTGCGACGATTATGAGAATGACCCGCTCCAGCATGCTGGAGGTTGTCAGGCAGGATTACATCCGAACTGCCCGGGCAAAAGGACAGAATGAGACTCTAGTGATACTGCGTCATGCACTGCCAAATGCATTGATTCCCATCATAACAGTTGCAGGACTTCAGTTTGGCCGTCTCATGGGCGGCGCTGTCATGGCGGAAACGGTTTTTTCAATCGCAGGGATTGGAAAACTGATGGTCGATGCCATTAAACTTCAGAATTTCCCCATTGTACAGGGCGGCGTTTTACTGATTGCGTTTTCTACGTCTATTGTGAATTTACTGATTGACATTCTTTATGCGTTCGTAGATCCAAGAATTCGTTCTCAGTACATTCGCCCTAAAAAGGACAAACAGGCGGCAGTGAAAGGAGGGGCTTCCAGTAATGGCTAATCAATCTGATACAAAGACCTTCGGTCAGGAGACGCAGGTTGTCTTTAAAAAGCAAAGCCAGTTCCGGGAGATCATGGGACGCTTTGCAAAGAACAGACTGGCGATAGCCAGCCTTATCATTATCTTTCTGCTGATTATCCTCGCTGTTTTTGCGGAACAGATTGCCCCGTATGGGCCGGACGATCAGGATTTGTCTCGCCGGTTTACTTATCCGTGCTCGGAGTTCCTCCTGGGCACAGACGACTATGGACGTGATATTTTAAGCCGTTTGATCTATGGAGCAAGATACTCGCTTTCTGTCGGGCTGATTTCCGTATCGTTTTCCTGCCTGTTCGGAGTGATTTTGGGGTGCATTGCAGGATTTTACGGCCAGGTGGCTGACAATATCATTATGCGGCTCGTGGATATTGTGCTGGCTATCCCGAATATTCTTCTTGCACTTTCGATAGCATCCGCGCTCGGGCCGGGCCTTGGAAACCTGATTGTAGCTGTGGGAATCGGTGCGGTTCCCGGATATGCAAGAATTGTCAGAGCATCTATTTTGTCGGTAAAACAGATGGAGTATATTGAAGCAGCGCGTTCCATAGGCGCCAGCGATTTCCGCCTTATTACGAGGCACATTCTTCCGAACTGTCTGGCTCCGATTATCGTCCAGGCAACCATGAGCATTGCGGTTGCAATTTTATCTGCGGCATCTTTAAGTTTTCTTGGACTTGGAATCACGCCTCCCACACCGGAATGGGGTTCCATGCTTTCTGCCGGTCGCGCGTATATTCGTGATTTCTGGCCGGTCGTCACCTTTCCGGGTATGATGATAATGATAACTGTATTTGCGTTTAACATTCTCGGAGACGGACTTCGTGATGCTCTTGATCCGAAACTGAAGATTTAAGGAGGGATATGAAAATGTCAGAACCTATTTTGGAAGTCAGAAATCTAACCGTTGAATATACCTCCGGAAAATCCATTGTCCAAGCCGTCAACAATCTGAGCTTTACCCTCGAAAAAGGCGAAGCTCTGGGACTGGTGGGAGAAACCGGGGCGGGAAAGACCACGACGGCACTTTCGATCATGCAGCTCATTACTTCTCCACCCGGCAGGATTAAAAGCGGAGAAATAATTTTTGAAGGAAAAGATCTGACAAAGCTGCCGCAAAGCGAGCTCAGAAAGCTGCGCGGTGAAAAAATATCCATGATTTTCCAGGATCCTATGACCGCCCTGAATCCGGTAATCACGGTGGGGGATCAAATCAGCGAGGTGATCCGGCTTCATGAAAAAACCACCAAGCTGGAAGCTGCGGCAAAGGCAAAGGAAATGCTGGAAATGGTTGGAATTCCGGGCGAGCGTTATTCGGAGTATCCGCATCAATTTTCCGGCGGCATGAAGCAGAGAGTCATTATTGCGATTGCATTGGCCCGCAGCCCTTCTCTTTTGATCGCAGATGAGCCTACAACAGCCTTGGACGTTACAATTCAGGCGCAGGTTCTTGAGATGATTGACCGCATTATCCGGGAGCTAAAGACAACGCTGATTCTCATTACGCATGACTTGGGTGTCGTGGCAGATATCTGTGACAAGGCGGCAATCATGTATGCCGGAGAAATTGTTGAATATGGTACACTGGATCATATTTATAATCACACGCTCCACCCATACAGCATTGGACTCTTTAATTCCATCCCTAATTTTGACGAGGATGTTCACCGCCTAAAACCAATCAAAGGCCTTATGCCGGACCCCACCAATCTTCCCATAGGATGCAGCTTCAGCCTGCGCTGCCCGGATTGCTGTGAGAGCTGCCGTCATAAAAAGTTTGAATTGACAGAGGTTACTCCGGGACACTTTGTCCGCTGCATCAAATACGCTGAAACTTAGAGGAGGTGCGGATTTTGGCTACTATTTTGGAAGCAAAGCATTTAAAAAAATACTTCAAAACACCGAAGGGCATGCTCCATGCCGTTGACGATGTCAGCTTTTCCATTGAAGCGGGGAAAACGCTCGGAGTCGTAGGGGAGTCGGGATGCGGAAAGTCCACTCTCGGTCGTGTCCTGATTCATCTTCTTGAGAGAACAGACGGCCAGATCATTTTTGAAGGAAAAGATATCAGCGATTTGAAGAAATCAGAGCTGAACGAAATTCGCAAAGACATGCAGATGATCTTTCAGGATCCATTTGCGTCATTAAATCCAAGACAATCGGTCAGTGAAATCATTGCGGAACCGCTTCAGATTTATCACCGGGCGCAGTCAAAGCAGGATCTTGAAAAACAGGTTTTGGAACTGATGGATACGGTCGGACTGGCCAGAAGGCTGGCAAATTCCTATCCCCATGAGCTTGATGGCGGCAGACGCCAGAGGATCGGTGTTGCACGGGCGCTTGCACTGAATCCTAAATTCATTGTATGCGATGAGCCGGTATCGGCACTTGATGTTTCCATTCAGGCACAGATCCTGAATCTGATGCAGGATTTGCAGGAGGAGAGAAATCTTACCTATCTGTTTATCACACATAATCTGTCGGTAGTAAAGCATATTTCCGATGAGATTCTTGTTATGTACCTGGGGAAAATGGTAGAGTTTGCCAGTGATAAGGATATTTTCATGAATCGTCTGCATCCCTATACCAAAGCTCTTCTGGCAGCCGTACCGCTTCCTGTGTATGGAACACAAAAGAAAAAACGGCAGCTTTTAAGCGGGGAGCTTTCTTCGCCAATCAATCCCAGGCCAGGCTGCCGCTTTGCAAAACGCTGCCCGTATGCAAAGGAGATCTGTTCTCAAAAGGAGCCGGAACTGGAAGAAATTATGCCAAGACACTTTGTGGCCTGCCATTTCGTCAGAGAGATCAACGGACTATAAGGGGGGATTCTTATGGGTAATCAGCAGGCATATCCCTATATGCCCAACAGTGCGCCGGCAAACAAGCAGCAGATGCTGGACGCCCTTGGCATCTCTGAAATAAAAGAATTATACCAGGACATCATACCGGAAGAACTGCTGCTTCATAGGCCGCTTCAACTGCCGGAACCGATTCGGGATGAGTACACATTGTCGCGCCATATGGAAAAACTGCTGGAACAAAATATTTCCTGCGGGAAAAACAGCAGTTTTCTGGGGGCTGGCTGCTATCGGCATCTGGTTCCGGCTGTCTGCGATGAGATTGCCGGACGTGCGGAATTTCTGACGGCGTACTGTGGAGACACGTATTCCGATCATGGGAAAATGCAGGCAATTTTTGAATACCAGAGCATGATGGGAGAATTGTTAAATCTCGATGTAGTCAGCTATACCACTTATGATGCCGGACAGGCTATATGCTCTGCACTCAGAATGGCCTTAAGAATTGGGGCATCACAGGGCAGGGTGGATTTGCTGCTGCCTTCTACAACGAACCCGGAGATCCTTTCCCAGGCGCGCGAATACTGTAAAAGCAGCGGAAATATCCGCCTGATAGGGTGCAATCCCAAAACAGGCCGCATGGATAAACACGAACTGAAAACCATGCTTTCGGATAAAACCGCAGCCGTGTTTCTGGAAAATCCGTCTTATCTTGGTTTTTTTGAAGAAGAAGCGGAAGAAATAGGAGAACTTGCTCATGGCTCTGGTGCTGTTTTTATCGTATGCCCGGAGATTATATCCCTTGGTATTTTAAAAAGCCCGGCTGATTACGGGGCGGATATTGTATGCGGCGATATCCAGCCTTTGGGCATCGGTATGCATTATGGAGGCGGCTGTGCCGGCTTTCTTGCCGTCCGTGATGATCCGAAATATATAAATGAAATTCCCACATATCTGTACGGGATTGCGAAGACGGAGCATGAGAACGAGTTTGGATGGGGGCGGGCTCTGAATGAACGGTGTTCCCATGGCAGCAGGGAACGTGCCAAGGAGTATTTTGGAACGGCTTCTGGCTTGTGGGCCATTGTTGCAGGCGTTTATCTTGGCTTAATGGGGCCGCAGGGAATGAAGGAATTGGGCGAGCAGATCATGAGAAAGACGGATTATGCGATCCGAATCTTATCGAGGATTCAAGGAATCAGCGTGAATCCGCTGGGCGGTCATCCGTTTCAGGAGTTTATTATCAACTATGATTCCACGGGAAAGACTGTGGAAGAGATTCATAAGTTCCTTCTGGAACATGGAGTATTTGGCGGTAAGGATCTTTCTTCTGATTTTCCCTGGTTGGGGCAAAGCGCCCTTTTTTGTATCAGCGAGCTGACAAGCAGGCAGGAGATACAGCGTCTTTATGAGCTTTTAAAACAGGCGGCAGAGGGGGGAAACGTATGAAGCAGAGAAAATTCCATGAGGCCAGATGGCAGGAACCGATTATCATGGAGATGGGAAGCCCGGGAGAGCGAGGAATACTTCTTCCAGAGATGGATGAAGAGATCGTGGAACAGTCCGAAGAAATATCGGAACTCCTTCCGAACACTTTAAAGCGGGAAGATGAACCAAAGCTTCCTGAGCTTTCACAGCCGCAGCTTTACAGGCACTATCTTCGGCTTTCTCAGGAAACCATGGGCGCTGCATTTGATATTGACATCGGTCTGGGAACATGTACGATGAAGTACAATCCGGTCATCCATGAAAAATTTGCAGGAAGCCCTCAAATCCGGGATCTTCATCCCTGCCAGCCGGAATCCACAGTACAGGGGATTCTGGAAATTATGTACCTCACGGAAACATATTTGAAAGAAATTTCCGGTATGGACGCTTTTTGCCTGTTTCCAGGGGGCGGCAGCCAGGCAATTTTTTCCAATGTTCTTGTCATGCGTGCATACCATCAGAAAGTACATCCGGGAGAGCAGAGGGACGAGGTCATTACCACGATTCTGTCCCATCCGGGCAATCCCGGAGCTGCATCTACTGCTGGGTATAAGGTTATTACCCTAATGCCTGGTAAAGACGGACTGCCGGATCTGGAGGCACTGAAAGCTGCTGTCTCTCCCAGAACCGCAGGTTTGATGATTACTAACCCGGAGGATACCGGATTATATAATCCCAATATACGTGAAATTGTGGATGCGGTACATTCTGTTGGCGGTCTGTGTATCTATGATCAGGCCAACCTGAATGGTCTGTTTGGAATTACGAGAGCCCGGGAAGCTGGATTCGATATGTGCCATTACAACCTTCACAAATCTTTCTCTTCTCCGCATGGATGCCAGGGGCCTGCCTGCGGGGCACAGGGAGTCGTCAGCAAACTTGAGCCGTTTCTTCCATCGCCGGCGATCCGCTTTGACGGAGAAAAATACTGTTTCGATTATAACCGGCCAGACAGCATCGGAAAGCTCAGAAAGTTTTTTGGGAATCCATCCGTGGTGCTGCGCGCCTATGCATATATCAGGACATTGGGGGCCGAAGGATTAAAAGATGTAGCGGAACTTTCCATTCTCAACAATAACTATCTTTTATCCAGACTTTCCGATGTGAAGGGCTTGTCCTTGCCATGGGCAGAAGGAGTCAGGCGTGTGGATCAGTCGCGCTTAAGCTGGGAAAAACTGACGGCTGATACCGGGGTGACAACGGAGGACATTGACCGCCGCGTGGTTGATTATGGGCTCCAAAGCTATTTTTCCAGTCATCATCCCCAGATTATTCCGGAGCCGTTTACGCCGGAACCATGTGAAACGTATTCAAAAGCGGATATAGATGAATTTGCAGATATTTTCCATATGATATCGGAAGAGGCGTACAGCAATCCCGAACTGGTGAAAACGGCCCCGCATCATGCAGCCCTTTCCTCACAAATACGGGAAGAATATCTCCATAATCCGCATCTTCTGGCGACTACCTGGAGAGCATATCAACGTCATGAGAAGGAGAATGCGGCTGCCACCCATACCTCCCACCTATAACAAACCATACCAACGAAGTATTTGCCCTCCCCTCCCCCTTAAGCTATACTGAAAGCAGAAAAACCCAAAAACATCCACACAGATCGGAGGGCAAATACAATGAAAATTTTAGTCTTAAACGGAAGCCCGCGTCCCAGCGGAAACACAGCATTCCTGGTTGATGCATTTAAAAAAGGCGCCGAAGAAAAAGGCCACCAGGTGACGGTCGTTCCCGTCTGTCAGAAGAAAATCGCCGGCTGTCTTGCCTGCGAATACTGCCATACGAAGGGGAACGGGAGCTGCATCCAGAAAGATGACATGAGCGAGGTCTATCCCCTTTTGGAGGAAGCCGAGATGATCGTCCTGGCGTCTCCGGTTTACTACCACAGCTTTACGGGACAGCTTCAGTGCGCCATAAACCGCATTTACGCGCTGGATAAGCCGAAGAACCTGAAAAAAGCCGCGCTGATTCTAAGCTCCGGAAGCGATGAGGTGTACGGCGGGGCCATTTACGAATACCAGAATTCCTTCCTGGATTATCTGAAGTTAGAGGACATGGGAATTGTCACTGCCTTCGGCGATCAGAACAAATCACCGGAAAAAGAACAGGAAATGTACCAGCTTGGAAAGAGCCTGTAAAAACTGGGGCTGCGCGGCGTCCAAACCGTGCAGCCCTAACGCTTAAGGAAACGTGTATTTAACCCCTCGCCGACACAGGTAACGATATCATGATGATTGAAACCAATGATCCAGCGAAACTTTTTTGAGACAAGATAATAATCGGGCCAGCCCGTATTCAGAAAAGCCGTTTGATTCAGCAGTTCAAGCACTTTTACCAATTCAGGAACATGACTTTCAAAAATCCAGAAACATTCCCCGTCATGTAAGTCCCCGCCCCTGTCAATCAAGAAATAAACCATCCCGTCCTCTGATATGATCCGAGGCAAATCATAGAACCATGTCGAATACGAAACGGAATAACACCCCAGAAAATGCTTCATGCTTTTAGGGCTATAACCATTCGTGTTGGCCCAGTGCAGGCCGTTTTTCCATGTCTTTGTTTTATCTGCATACTTCTCTGCAATCGTCTGATAAATTTTTTCCCATTGGTTCCCGCTCACTTTATGAAAACGATCCTTTGAGACAACGCATTGTTTCACGATTTCATTCTCGAACCAGAATATCCTGCATGATTTCTTCATAATTCCACCCCAAACATATTCTATCATGTCCGCTGCGCGGCCATGAGCCTCCGGCGGATTTTAGCGCCCGGCTTTCTGCGGTGAACGCAGAAACCGGTATGCGCAGATATAATAACCGCTTTGCGGTTATTATATCATATTTTTCAATTTTTTGTAGAATTTCCGGCGAGTATCCGGTATAATGGGAACAATATGACGAAAGGGGATTTTTTCCATGAGGCACTTAATCAGCCCGCTTGATTTTTCTGTTGAAGAGACAGAACAGCTTCTTTCTCTTGCTTCTGACATCGAAAAGAACCGCCCAAAATATGCACATGTCTGTGACGGAAGAATTTTGGCGACCATGTTCTTTGAGCCCAGCACCAGGACAAGGCTTAGCTTTGAATCCGCCATGCAGAGGCTGGGCGGCTCTGTCCTCGGCGTTTCCTCAGCGGCTTCCAGCTCCGCCGCCAAAGGAGAGAGCGTTTCCGATACCATCCGCATGATCTCCTGCTACGCAGACATCTGTGCGATCCGCCATCCAAAGGAAGGCGCCGCTTACGTGGCTGCCTCCAAATCATCCATCCCGGTTATCAATGCCGGCGACGGCGGTCATCAGCATCCCACCCAGACACTGACAGACCTTCTGACGATCCGTTCTTTAAAGGGGCGGCTTGGCGGCATGACCGTCGGGCTCTGCGGCGACCTGAAATTCGGGCGCACGGTTCACTCTCTGATCCATGCCCTTGTCCGGTACCCGGGAATTCGTTTTGTCCTGATTTCCCCGCCGGAGCTTCGCGTGCCTGACTATATCCGTGAAAGCGTCCTGGATGCCAACCATATTGAATACAGGGAGACGACAAACCTCGATGATGCCATGTCGGAACTGGACATTCTCTACATGACCCGCGTCCAGAAGGAGCGTTTCTTCAACGAGGAAGACTATATCCGCATGAAGGACAGCTACATTCTCGATGCCGAGAAAATGAAGCTTGCCAAACCGGACATGTACGTGCTGCATCCGCTCCCCAGGGTCAATGAAATTGCCGTGGAGGTGGATGACGACCCGCGGGCCGCATACTTTAAGCAGGCACAGTACGGCGTTTACGTCCGTATGGCTCTTATCATGACTTTACTGGAGGTGGACAAACCATGTTAAATATCAGCGGAATCCGGGAAGGTGTCGTTCTCGATCATATCCAGGCAGGAAAAAGTATGGAAATTTACCGCTATCTCGGGCTTGGAAAAATGGACTGTACCGTGGCAATCATTAAAAATGCCAGAAGCAGCAAGATGGGCAGAAAGGATATCATAAAAATCGAAGGCCCCCTTGATTCCCTGGATCTGGATGTCCTGGGATACATCGACCACAACATCACCGTCAACATCATCCGGGATGACCGGATCGTGGAAAAGAGATGTCTGAATCTCCCCAACCGGCTTGTGAACGTCATTCACTGCAAAAATCCCCGGTGCATCACATCCGTGGAACAGGAGCTTCCGCATATCTTCTATCTTGCTGACAAGGAAAAAGAAATTTACCGCTGTCAGTACTGTGACGAGAAATACTCCCGATGAACCTGTTTACTCCGGCCATCATATGCTCTGTGATGGCCGCTTACATTGTAAAGGGGATGTGCGGGTTCGCCAACACGCTTGTCTTTGGGACGCTCGCCGGCTTTTCTGCCGACAACATCAATATCTCTCCCATCGACCTGCTTTTAGGCTACCCGTCCAACATATACATCGCATATTCTGAGCGGAAGGGGATTGAGCCGCGGATCTGCCTGCCGCTTTGCGTCCTCGTGATTCTGGGCTCCATCCCGGGTGTATTTCTTTTAAAGCTCGGCGATGCCAGAATCATCAAGCTGTTTTTCGGCTTTGTCGTGGTGTTTATCGGTATCGAAATGCTGTTTCGTGAGCGCAGCACGAAAAAACGGAAAGGTTCCCCGGTCCTTATGATCGCCGTCGGCCTCCTTTCCGGCATCCTCTGCGGCCTTTTTGGCGTCAGCGCTCTGTTAGTCGCCTATGTGAGTCGGACTGCTGAAAACCACAGCCAGTTCCGCGCCAACAACTGCGTTGTCTTCATGGTGGAAAATACCTTCCGCCTGGCGCTTTATACAGCCACCGGGATCATGACTATGGATGTCGTAAAAAACGCCGTCTGCCTTCTGCCGTTCATGGCTGCCGGGCTTGGCATCGGTATCTTTTTTGAAAAGCACATCCCGGAGCGGCAGGCAAAGCGCTGTGTGATTCTGCTGTTGATCCTTTCGGGGCTTTCTTTAATTGGTACGAACCTGGCCATAACCGGCGCTTAAAGAGAAACGGGAGCCGCACGCCCGCCAAGGACAAAGCCTTTGGCCGGCTGCGGCTCCCGCAACTTTTTCTATACCCGCTCTTTTTCCAGATACTCCAGGATCTCAGCCGCGTTGGTATCCGGCTTTACCTTTTCCATGGCTTTCTCAATGATCCCGTTTTCGTCAATCACATAAGTAGTCCGCACAATGCCCATGGATACTTTTCCATACAGCTTCTTTTCTTTCCATACGTCGTAAGCCTCAATGGCCGTGCGCTCCGGATCCGACAAAAGAAGGAACGGAAGCTCATGCTTCGCGGCAAAATTCTGATGGGACTTCATGCTGTCCCGGCTGATGCCGATGACGGGGACGCCGAGCTCCTCAAACCGGTGGTAAGCGGCGGCAAACCCGCATGCCTGCCGCGTACAGCCGGGCGTGTTGTCCTTCGGATAGAAATACACAACGACTCTCTTTCCTGCAAAATCCGATAATGATACGGTTTTTCCGTCCTTGTCCGGCAGTGAAAACGCCGGCGCCTTTGTTCCCTCCATCAGCATGGCAATGTCTCCTTTTCTTTAACCGACCCCTGACAGGATCTTTTTATGTTCCAGCACCGTAATCACGGTTTCCTGTGCATCCTGAAGCTGTTTAATTTCGTAGCGGATATCCCTGTTTGCAGACATGAAGTCAACCGTCAGATTTTCCACTTTTTTGTTAATGGCTTCAATCCGCACTTTGACGCCTTCCACATTTACCTGCACACTGGCAATGTTCGACGCCATAGCTTCCATCTGCGTCTTTAGTTCGCCCACATCAAGCCGCACGCCGCAGACCTGCGTCTCCAGAACCTCCGTCCGGCTTTCCGAAGCCGCCATGCGGCTCTCCAGCACATCCATCCGCCCTTCCAGAATATCCATACGGTTCTCGAGCGCGTCCATGCGGTTTTCCAGGGCATCCATGTGGGCTTCCAGGACATCCATGCGGGCTTCCAACGCATCCATTCGGGCTTCCAACGCGTCCATGCGGGCTTCCAACGCGTCCATGCGGGCTTCCAACGCATCCATGCGCTTTTCCAGCGCGTCCACCTTCTTTTCTAACGCATCCATACGGACTTCCAGCGCGTCCATTCGGGCCTCCAACGCGTCCATCCGCGTTTCCAGCGCATCCATTCGGGCCTCCAGCGCATCCATTCGCTTTTCCAGCGCATCCATACGGCTTTCCAAGGCATCCATTCGCTTTTCCAGCGCATCCATTCGCTCCTCCAGCACGTCCATTCGCGCCTCCAACGCGTCCATTCGCTTCTCTAACGCATCCATCCGCGTTTCCAGGGCGTCCATCCGGCTCTCCAGCGCGTCCATTCGCTTCTCCAGCGCGTCCATCCGCACTTCTAATGCGTCCATTCGGCTTTCCAGCGCGTCAAGCCGCGCATTCACCTCGTCGAATCTTTTGTCGATGGCTTCTGTCAGTTCTGCAAGCTTTTCATTCAGCTTCTCCTCAAGCTTCTCCTCCAACATCTGCCCTATGGCTTCCAGCAATTCACGATCCACCATAAAAATAAGACCTCCTTTCCGAAATCTGCCAACAGTTACCAGCCTTATCATTAAGGAAATCTTCTCTTTCGTATCTTTCTTCCGCCCGCACCGGCCATTTCATCTTCTCCGGCCGTGCCTGCGCAAGCTTTTTCTTTTCTTGTGTTCTCCTATTATACCGGATTCTTCCAGAAAATGGAAGGGCTTTTTGACGAATTTTGACGAAAAAAGGGCTTTCGCCCACAGACAGCCCTTCAAGCTGCCCGCGGACAAAAGCCCTCTCCGTTCACAAGGCGGCAATTTCCTACCGGAAATATTTCACACCGCTCTCAAAAATCTTCATATCCTGCTCGCCGAAAATGTTCTTAGCCACAAGGTCGCCGCGCCGCTCCGAATGGGCCATCTTTCCGTAGACCCTGCCGTCGGGACTTGTGATACCCTCGATAGCCATGTAGGAGCCGTTGGGGTTCCAGTACTCGTCCATGGTGGGGTTCCCGTCGGCATCCACATACTGCGTCGCCACCTGGCCGTTTTCAAAGAGCTTTCTAAGCCACTCTGCACTCGCCACAAACCGTCCCTCTCCGTGGGAAACCGGGTTCGTGTAGATGCCGCCGAGCTCTGTGCCCATAAGCCACGGGGACTTGTTGGACACGACCTTTAAGTTCACCATCTTGGACACATGGCGGCCGATGGTGTTGTAGGTCAGCGTCGGAGCGTCCGCGTTCTGCTCCGTGATGACGCCGCCCGGCACAAGACCAAGCTTGATAAGCGCCTGGAAGCCGTTGCATACGCCAAGGATCAGGCCGTCTCTCTCATTTAAAAGCTTTGTCAGCTCTTCCTTTAAGACCTCATTGCGGAACGCCGTCGCAAAGAACTTTGCAGAGCCCTCCGGCTCGTCTCCGGCGGAGAATCCGCCCGGGAACATGACGATCTGCGCTTTTGCAATTTCTTTTCTGTACTCTTCCACGGAATCCCGGATGTCGGAGGCACTTAAGTTCTTAAACACCTTCGCCGTCACGTTTGCGCCTGCGCGCTCAAACACCTTCGTGCTGTCGTACTCGCAGTTGGTTCCCGGGAATACCGGAATAAACACGTTCGGAGTGCCGATCTTATGGCTGCACACATAAACTTTGTCCGCCTTAAAGAGCCGGTTCTCCAAAACCTCGTCCTTCACGCCGGAAACCGTCGGGAACACCTTCTCCAGAGGCGCATTCCATGCATTTAATGCCTCGTCAAGAGAGATGGAGACACTGCCGTACTCAAAGGCTGCCCTGTCTGTCACTTCGCCGATGACCGTATAAGTGCAGGCCAGCTCTCCCACCTTGCCGTCAGGAACCTCGCAGACGAGATTTCCCCAGCCCGGAGCAAAGAAGTCTCTCGGATCCAGGTTATGCTCAACCTTCACGCCGAGATGGTTTCCGAAGGCCATCTTGCTGACAGCCTCGGCAATTCCGCCTGCCTCAACAGCATACGCGGAAATCACCCGTCCGGCCCGGATATCCTCCTGGAGCTTTTCATACGTCTCCATCACCTGTCCGTAAACCGGTATATCGAAGCCGTCCTTTTCCGTGCGTACCACAATGATCTTGTTTCCGGCCTTCTTAAACTCCGGAGAAATCACGTTCTTTCCGTCAGCCACATTGACTGCAAAGGACACCAGGGTCGGCGGTACATTGATCTCCTCACCGCCTTCCTCGTTGAAGGTGCCGGACATGCTGTCCTTTCCGCCGATAGACGGAAGGCCAAAGCCCATCTGCGCGCTGTATGCACCGAGCAGAGCCGCAAACGGCTGGCTCCACCGCTTCGGATCCTCGCTCATTCTGCGAAAATATTCCTGGAATGTAAAGCGGATCTTCTTAAAATCACCGCCGGCAGCCACGATCTTCGCCATCGAGGTCAGAACCGCATAGATGGCTCCATGGTACGGGCTCCAGCTGGAAAGATACGGATCGAAGCCGTAGCTCATCATGGTGACGGCGTCCGTCTTTCCCTTTAAGACCGGAAGCTTTGCAACCATAGTCTGAATTTCTGTCTGCTGGTATTTTCCGCCGTAAGGCATCACCACCGTGCCGGCACCGATGGAAGCGTCAAACATCTCCACAAGCCCCTTCTGGGAGCATACGTTTAAGGAGCCCAAAAGCTTCAGCCATTTATCCTTCACGTCTGCCACATCATGCCGCTCAAAGGGATTTCCCTCACGGTTCGGCGTCTCAAGGGTCACGTCTGCCTCCTGGTGGGCGCCGTTGGTATCGAGGAAGGCGCGGCTTAAATCGACGATAGTCTTTCCTCTCCAGTTCATCACAAGGCGCGGTTCCTTCGTCACCTCAGCCACTGTGACAGCCTCCAGATTCTCCTCTGCGGCATAGCCAAGGAACGTCTCCACGTCCTTCGGCGCTACGACCACAGCCATGCGCTCCTGGGACTCAGAGATTGCAAGCTCGGTTCCGTCCAGGCCGGCATACTTTTTCGGCACCTTGCCCAGGTCGATGAGAAGGCCAGCCGCCAGCTCACCGATGGCAACGGACACGCCGCCTGCTCCGAAATCGTTGCATTTCTTAATCAGGGAAGAAACCTCCGGGCGGCGGAACATCCTCTGGATCTTCCTCTCTGTCGGCGGATTTCCCTTCTGAACCTCGGCTCCGCATACTTCGATGGATGCCTCCGTGTGAACCTTGGAGGAGCCGGTGGCGCCGCCGATGCCGTCGCGCCCGGTCCGGCCGCCGAGAAGGATGATGATATCGCCGGGATCCGACGTCTCACGGATCACATTTTTCCTCGGCGCTGCGCCCATGACTGCACCGATCTCCATCCTCTTTGCCACATAGCCCGGATGGTAAAGCTCCTTTACATAGCCCGTAGCAAGGCCGATCTGGTTTCCGTAGGAGCTGTAACCATGGGCCGCCTCGGTCACAATCTTCTTCTGCGGAAGCTTGCCCTTTAACGTCTCATTTAACGGCCTGGTGGGATCTGCCGCACCGGTGATCCGCATGGCCTGATATACATACGTTCTTCCTGACAGCGGATCGCGGATCGCACCGCCGAGGCAGGTGGCCGCGCCGCCGAAGGGCTCGATCTCCGTCGGGTGGTTGTGGGTCTCGTTCTTAAAGTTGACGAGCCATTCCTCGGTCTTTCCGTCGATTTCCACAGGCACCACAATGCTGCATGCATTGATCTCCTCGGAAACCTCCAGATCCTCAAGCTTTCCTTCCGCGCGAAGCTTCTTCATGCCCATGACAGCCAGATCCATCAGGCAGACAAACTTATCGTCGCGGCCTTTATAAAGAACTTCCCGGTCTGCCAGGTACTTCTCGTATGTGGCCTGGATGGGCTCCCTGTACTCGCCGTCTGTGAAGGTCACGTTTTTAAGCTCCGTGGAGAACGTGGTATGACGGCAGTGATCCGACCAATAAGTGTCCAGGACGCGGATCTCTGTCACCGTGGGGTTCCGCTTTTCCTCGTTCACATAGTAATTCTGGATATGCTTAAAATCCTTAAAGGTCATTGCCAGGTTCAGGGAACCGTAAAGCTCCTTTAAGGCCTCTTCGCCCATCTCACAGAAGCCGTCGAAGGAAGCCACGTCTGCCGGACGCTCGAACACCGTCACCAACGTCTCCGGGATCTCCTCCGATGCCTGCCTGGAGTCCACCGGGTTGATGCAGAAGGACTTCACCGCCTCAGCCTGCTCCTCAGTCAGCCCGCCGGAAATCACATAGGTAACGGCAGACTTGATGACCGGCTCCTCCGTCTCCTTTAAAAGCTTCACGCACTGCTCTGCGGAATCGGCCCGCTGGTCAAACTGACCCGGCAGGTACTCCACGGAAAAAATCACATCGTCTGCGCCGTGGGGGAAGCTTCCCTCATAGACATCGTCCACCGGCGGCTCGGAAAAAATCGTTCCAAGCGCCTCTTTATATATGTCCTCAGAAATATTTTCAATATCATAACGAACCAGCACACGGACACCGGTCAGGCCGGAGATTCCAAGATACTTTTCGATCTCCTCCCGCAGTTCCCTGGCTTTTACGGCAAATTCCGGCTTCTTCTCTACGAATACCCGCCTTACGCTCATATTCCTTTCCTCCTTGAAAGTACGCACATGCGATGCCCAAAAAGGCATCTTCCTACTGTTTTCCTTCTTCCATCATAACACAAATCGGATAAATAAGTAAAATCAATATAACTAATTTTAATTATTAAATGTACTTATAAACTCTTCTGTCCACGCCGCGGAGCCTGCCTACTGCCCGCCGTCTCCCATGTCCTGCCCGCTGATGCTCAACGCGTCCATGGTGATTTTCATGATTTCCCGGACCTCGTCCTCCGTCATCTTCATCCGCTCAGCAAGCTCCGAGAGGTTCGCCTCCCTGCCAAGCTCCTCCGCCATGCGCTTCGACACCTCCTGGAGCACATTGACCCTGGCGGCCATCTCCTCTGCAATATCAGCCTCCAGCTTATCTTCCTTCAAAACCTCGTCCAGGCGCACACGGATCCGGCTTTCCAGGAGCTTCTCAAAGCTCCCCTCGATCCCCTCTCCGGCAAGAAGCATCAGCTCCATACTGGCCTCCTGGATTAAATCTGCCATCGGGACGCCCCGGTTGATATAATCCTGCACGAAAAACAGCGCACGCTTTAAATTTCCCTCGATGAGCCTCGTCTTCGCGCCCTCGTCGCCGCGGCAGATCCGTTTTAAAAGCGCCTCGTTCTCTTCCTCGCTGCACGGCGCCACTGCCGCCAGCTCCTCCATGTACACCTGGTAGATGTCCTCGGCCCCGGACTCCTCTTCCCCCTCCCAGAGTGCCTCTGCCGCATCATTTGCAGGCTCTCCTTTTCCGCCTGGTCTCATTTTTTTGATCTCAGCCATGATCTTCTCCTTCCTTTTTGCCGGATTCAAAGTTTCTCTTTTCAAATCCCCCTCCGTATGTTAAAATAACTATGTCGTTACTTATAAGGAGGACTAATAATGGATGTCAATTACGAATTATATAAAGTTTTTTATTATGTTGCAAGGACTCTGAGCTTTTCCGAAGCCTCCAAACAGCTTTTCATCTCCCAGTCGGCCGTCAGCCAGTCCATCAAGGTTCTGGAAAAAAAGCTGGGCCAGCCGCTGTTTATCCGAAGCACCAAGCGCGTGCAGCTCACCCCGGAAGGTGAAATCCTGTTTAAGCATATCGAGCCGGCCTTAAACCTGATCCGGAAAGGGGAAAACCAGCTTTTGGAGGCCAATTCCCTGAACGGCGGCCAGCTCCGGATTGCCGCCAGCGACACCATCTGCCGATATTTCCTGGTGCCGTACCTCAACCGGTTCCACAGCGCTTACCCAAATGTCCATATCAAGGTGACGAATTCCACCTCCATCGAATGCGCGCACATCCTGGAAAACGGCCAGGTGGATTTTATCATCACCAACTACCCGAATTCCGGCCTTTCCAACACCCAGAACATCCGCGTGATCCAGGAATTCCATGACGTCTTTGTGGCAAATCCCGGCCACTTCCCGATGAAGGGGAAAAAAGTCAGCCTCCAGGAGCTTCAGGCCTGCCCCATCATGATGCTGGACCGCAAGAGCACCACCAGCGAATTTCTCCACAACCTGTTCCAGAAGTCCCATCTCGACCTGGTTCCGGAGATCGAGCTGAGCAGCAACGATCTTCTGATTGACCTGGCCCGCATCGGACTGGGAATCGCCTTTGTCCCGGATTTCTGCATTCCTGCCGGCGAGGACGAGCTTTTTATCCTGGATTTAGAAGAAAAGCTCCCGGCCCGCCAGCTTGTGGTGGCCCACAACGAAACCCTGCCGGTTTCCCAGGCCGCAAGGCAGTTTATGAGCATGCTGTAACCGTATCTGTCACCCGTTCCAGAAATCCGTCAGGCACTGCCCCACGTTTCTCTGGTTCACCAGCTTAAAATGCTCCCATTCCCGCGGGAACAGCTCCTGATATTCCCGTCTTAAAAACCTGTCATCCAGAAGAAGGATCACACCGCGGTCCTTCGGCGTCCGGATCACGCGTCCGGCCGCCTGGAGAACCTTGTTCATGCCGGGGTACTGGTACGCAAAATCAAAGCCCCGCTTCTCCTCTTCATCAAAATATCCCTTTAAAATCTCCTGTTCCACACAGACCATGGGAAGCCCGGTTCCCACGACGATCACGCCGATGAGCCGCTCTTCCTTTAAGTCGATGCCCTCGGAAAAAACGCCGCCCATAACACAGAACGCCACCAGGGAGCCATCCCGCTGCCTTTCAAATTCCTCTAAAAATTCGGCCCGCTCCTCCTCACGCATGCCCTGCCCCTGAACGAGGAGATGGCAGAACGCCTCTTCCTCCTCCAGAATCCCAAGCACCTGCTCCATATACTGATAGGACGGGAAAAAAACCATGTAATTCCCTTCCCGCGCCTTTGCCGTCTCGCGGATATAGGCGGCTACCTTCCGGTATTCGCCCTCGTTGCGCCTGGTGTAGCGGCTGCTCACATCGGTGCCTACCATTAAAAGGCGGTTGTCCTCGGAAAACGGCGAGTTTGCATAAACGGCATAGTCCTCGTCGCAGCCGCTAAGGAGCGTCTTATAGTAGCGGATCGGAAGAAGCGTCGCGGAAAACAGGATCGTGCTGTTCCCCTGGGCCATGCATTCCGACAGGCAGCCGGAAGGGTTCACGCAGAACAGCCGCACCTGGAACGAGGGCGTCCCATGATTTTCCGCATAGATCCGGTAATGGTCATCCAGCCGCTCATAAATCCCAAGAAAGTCCCGCAGGCAGAAATAAAAATCCAGCACAGCATCGCGCCCCTCAAACTCCTGGTTATCCTCCAGAAACATCTCAAACTCCGAAAACACGCTCATGACTGCGGCCGCAAGCCCTGTCACATCTTCTAAAACCTGCCAGTCCTCACATTCCCTCTTCATCTCCAAAAGCACCTTGTTGCATTTATCGAGCTGCCTCTCAAGCTTTGCAGAGCGCCCTTTTATGAGCCGCTTTGTCTCCAGGACATCCTCTTTCCGGATGGCTGCGCTGTACATCTCCCGCGCCCTGGAAACCAGGTTGTGAGCCTCGTCGATTAAAAACAGGTACTCCCCCTTTGCGCCCTCCGCGAAATACCGCTTAAGCCTTACATTGGGATCAAACACATAGTTGTAATCGCAGATGATGCCGTCGGTCCAGCTGCTGATATCGAGGCAGTATTCAAACGGGCAGACCTGATACCTCTCGGCATAGGAAAGGATTTTTTCCCTTGTGATGTCCTGTTCCAGATGGAGAATGTCGAAGACGGCCTCGTTGACCCGGTCGAAATGGCCTTTTGCATAGGGGCAGTGATCCGGATTGCACTCCGTCTCCTCCAAAGGGCAGAGCTTTTCCTTGGCCGTAATGGTGACAGACGAAAAAATCAGGCCGCTTCCCCTTAAAATCCGAAACGCCTCCTCGGCCACCGTCCGCGTGATGGTCTTAGCCGTCAGGTAAAAAAGCTTTTCGCCTTTCCCTTCCCCGATGGCCTTCACCGCCGGGAACACCGTGGACAGCGTCTTTCCGATGCCGGTGGGGGCCTGGATGAACAGCCGCTTTTTCCGGCTGATGGTCTTATAGACCGAAACCACCAGATCCCTCTGCCCCTCCCTGTATGGGTAGGGAAACTCCAGGCCGCGGATCGAAGCGTCGCGGGTCAGCTCATGATGGTATAAAAACCTGGCCCATTTCATATATTCATGGACGATTCCGGCGAACCACACACCAAGCTCCTCCGCAGACTTTGCCTGTACAAAGCGGCGGATCTCCTCGGTTTCCAGATTGCAGTAGGTAAGCTGGAGCCGGACTCCGTCCAGCCCTTTATCGCAGCAGTAAAAATAGCCGTAGCACATGGCCTGGGCCAGATGCACCGGCACCGGCTCCTCCAGACGCTCCAGATCCATGTAGACGCCTTTGATCTCATCAATGGTGACGGCGCCGTTTTCCTCCTCGATGCCGTCCGCCCGACCCTCCACAAGAAGCGTCACCTCCTCATCCTCCACGAGATGCTTTAAGGGCACCTCGGCGCGGTAATTGGAGCCCATGCGCTTCTGGATCTTCCTGTGGATCCTGCTTCCCTCCAGCATGGCGTCCTTTTGGGCCTGCCCGCTCCTTCGGCTGTCAATGTCCCCGGAGCGCAGCACAAACTCCACCAGGTTCCGGACAGAGATCCGCACCAGCTTTTTCCTTTCCTCTGCCTGCCGTTCCATGAAAAAGCTCCTTTCTCCCTTCGTTCCATAAGAAAATTATACTGTATCCCCGCCGCCTTGTAAAGGAACGAAAAGCCGCCATACCATTTCTGATACGGCGGCCCTCCTGCCCATTTTATTTTAAATCATTCTCCGTGGAAGCAGACGCTCCCCGGAATCCTGTCCCGGCAGCCTGTGACGCCGTTATGCGACTGCTGCCTTGCAGGCATCTTTTTCTTCCAGAAAATCTTCAAATTCCTTATTTTCGCCGTCGAATTCTACCGTGAGAACCTTGGTAAGATCCAGGCTCAAAACGCCAAGAATCGACTTTGCGTCAATGATAATGCGGTTGTAAAAAACATTGATATCGAAATCACACTCAGATGCCCTGAACACAAAGTCCTTTGCTTCCGCAACAGAAGGAATCATGATTTTTTTCTGCTTCATCATAGCATTCAAACTCCTTTTCAAAGACAAAAAAGACTGGTTTCTTTTTTCGGTTTACTAATATATATCATTTTTGGAAAAATTAGTCAATCGAAACATTCACCAATTTTCGTCATGGGCAGGTATCATTTTTGTACTTTTTGATATATATGCGAGAATCTTTAAGAGCTCCGTGTTGCGCGGCCGCCTTCCGGCCGTCATGATCTCGAAAGCAGCGAGACCGTTGTTTTTCCGGTTCTCCCACAGCCCCTTTGACACCGTCCGGATGTCCCGCTCCACGCAGGCGGCTGTCGTTCCATACTGCTTTGCCGTCTCCATATAAAGTACCTTCATCTGGAGTTTGGAATCCTCCTCCAGACGCATCAGCGCATACGCCATATATTCAAACCCAAGATAGGATATGTTGGCACCAAGCTTCAGCAAAAAAGCTCTTTTTCTGTCCATCCTGGAAACTCCTTCCCAAAAAAGGCCGGGAATCTCCTGTATGCCAAAAAAGGGAACAGTTTCCCCTTTCAGGCTGTCTGCCAGAATAAAGAGCCCCCGGCCTTTTCTAATGCCATTCTAAACTGCAAAATGCCGCATTTGCTCTCATATATGGTAGATTGGATGAGTCAGATTCTTTATTTTTGCGTAAAAGATTGGCCTGCCATTTGCCGTCATGGCTTCCG
>ENA-UOJP01001004-UOJP01001004.1-human-gut-metagenome-genome-assembly--contig:-C102-NODE-1004-length-40133-cov-11.315310_pt1 | contig 40133 bp, 36 predicted proteins | sample MGYA00242353_ERZ723900 | MGnify/ENA metagenome assembly ERZ723900
CCGGGCGGATTCCGGACTTGCACCGGTTAGAAACGTGCGCCGCCAGGCGCACACACGGACAGGGCGGCGGCATCCTTTCCAGGCGCCGCCGCCCCGTGATTCCATTCCTGCTTCATTTGACCAGATGCCGCTGTATTAGGGCGTGTTTGAAAATTCATTACCGCCATCTGCACGCCCTAAAGCCGGACCGGTATCCCCCGGCCGGCCAGATATTCCTTAAGATCCCTTATCTCCAGCTCCTTATAATGGAACAGGGATGCCGCAAGGGCAGCGTCCGCCTTCCCCTTTGTAAGGGCATCATAAAAATGCTCCTTTGTGCCTGCCCCGCCTGATGCAATGACAGGCACTGAGACATTTTCCGCGATTAGGGATGTGAGTACGTTTTCATACCCGGCCTTGGTCCCATCACAGTCCATGCTGGTAAGGAGGATTTCCCCTGCTCCCATCCGGTCGGCCTTCATGGCCCATTCCACGGCGTCAATGCCCACATCCACACGGCCTCCGTGCTTGAAAATGTTCCATCCCGACCCGTCCGGCCTGCGCCTGGCATCAATGGCCACCACCACGCACTGCCGCCCGAACTTATCCGCCGCATCACTGATAAGACGCGGGTTATCAATGGCGGAAGAATTAATGGAAATCTTATCAGCGCCTTCCCGCAAAAGCATGCGGAAATCTTCCACCGTGCGGATTCCTCCGCCCACGGTAAATGGGATGAACACGGTTTCCGCCACCTTGCGCACCATATCCGCCACCGTGTTCCGGTTGTCCGATGAAGCAGTAATATCCAGGAATACCAGTTCGTCCGCGCCGGCCTTATCATAGGCGGCCCCTATCTCCACCGGGTCCCCTGCATCCCGCAGGTTCACAAAGTTCACACCCTTTACAACACGCCCCTTATTCACATCCAGGCATGGAATGATTCTTTTTGTAAACATAGCCCTCTCCTACAGTTCAATGAAATTTTTCAGTATGGCAAGCCCCACCTGGCTGCTTTTTTCCGGATGGAACTGGCAGGCAAATACATTGTCCCGCTCAACCGCGGCGTGTATATAGGTGCTGTATTCCGTGGAAGCCGCCACAATGTCTTCCTCCCCTGCCTTCAGATAATAGGAATGTACAAAGTATACATACGCCCCATTCCCAATCCCCTTAAACAGCCTGGACCGGGGCTTTATGTCCAGGGAATTCCATCCCATATGGGGAATCTTAAGCCCCGGGCAGTCCGGTATTTTAAGGATACGGCCAGGAAGGATATCAAGCCCTTCCACTCCCGGGCTTTCCTCACTGCTTCCAAACAAAAGCTGTTGTCCCAGGCAGATTCCTAAAAAGGGGGTCCCTTTTTCCACTGTGTCATGAATCACATCCACCAGGCCGTACTGGCGCAGGCGTCCCATGGCATCGCCAAACGAACCCACCCCCGGCAGGATGACCTTGTCCGCATCCAGTATGTTCTCCCCATCCCTTGTGATGACCGGCGCCTCTCCCAGGGATATCAGTGCTTTCTCTACGCTGCGCAGGTTGCCTGCGTCATAATCAATTATAGCAATCATATCATTAACCTCGCTCCTATGATTTAACATTTTAGCATGGTAACGTAATAAAGGCAATATTTTTTTAATATGTTTCTTAAATTCCTGCTAAATCACGGATAAAGTCCACGGAATTGCAGCGGACGCCATATGCACGTTCCCGGACTTCCCCCGGTATCTGGTAAAAGCTTTCATGAATCCTGAAAAACCTGGACTTCTGGTTGAAAAATGCAATCTTCTCAAAGGGCCATCTCATGACCGTGGGCGTCCCGAACCCTTCCCCCAGTTCCAGTATCACAAGGGCCCGGTTCAATGTGCCTGTCTGCCATTTCTTGTAAGCTTCCCAGCGGGGCAGGTATCCCTCTTCTATATAATTGCCCGAATCCAGGGTGTTGCCGGTAAGGGGCCGGCCGCAATGAGGGCAGATGTCATCCGGTATTTCCCCTTCCTCCCATATGTCCTTGGTACAGGCGTCCGGGCACTGCCGCCAGTGGATGTTGCCGCAGGGCGCCACCATCCGGCCCGGATCAAAGTCCGTTTCATGGACAGCTGCGTCCGTCAGGGTGGTAACCACATAGTAATCCTTATCCTTTACAAGGGCGTATAAGGCATCATACGCTTCTTTCAGCCCGGCCTGGGCCCTGTCCTTAAGGCTCCGTTCCCTTATGTCCCTGCCGTCATCCCCCAGTTTCCACTCACCGCCGATACCGATCAATACCTTTTCAGCGCCCGAAAGGGCATCTGTCAGCTCCTGTTTTATATCTTCCATCATACGTGCATCACTTTCTTTCCTGCTTTTTATGCAAACCATCATACCATAAACACGTACATTGTTCAACGCCGGTAAATGAAGGAAATCCGCAGCAGGGAAATCTGCACATCCGGTTGCATTTTCCTGTTCCGTGCATTAAAATATAATGGACTAAAAAACAGACTGATGCCCCATCCGGCACTGCCGCTATGGTTCCTGGCCGGATGGTGCATTCAATATGAAAGCAGCCGCAGGCACAGCCATGGATCTGCGGACCAAGAGGTGAACATAAATGACGAAATCAGCACCAGATTTAAGAAAGCTTTTAGAGTCCATTGACCGGAGAAGCTATCCGGCCTACAAGGATGCCAGGGGATCTTATGACTTCAGCGACTATGTCCTGACCATTGACCATGTGCAGGGGGACCCTTTTGCCTCCCCTTCCAAACTAAGCATCTTCATTCCGCACCAGAAGGCGGGATATCCATCGGATTTCTTTGATACGCCCTGGAAGCAGACAGCCCTTGAGGATTATCTGGTAAGGCAGTTCTACCAGGAGATTGCAAAATATAATTTTAAGGCAAAGGGCTCCGGCAAAAGCGGGCTTATCGCCACCAGCCATCCGGGCCCCGAGGTCTTAAGCCGCACTGCCTGCGAGTGCAGTGCCAAGGGAATAACCGTACGCTTTGAATGCGGTTTCCCGGCTAACGGGAGGACCATTAATTCAGGCGAACTCATTAAAATACTCTTTGACTTCCTTCCCAGGTGTGCCAAAAGCGTACTTTACTTTAAGAACCGCAGGCCCGGCGAGGTACAGGCAGTCATTGACCTGGCCGAGGACCAGCAGTTCATCCGCGGGGAGCTTGGGCGGCTGAACCTGGTGTCCTTTGTGGCCGACCAGGCCATCCTGCCCAGGGAAAGCGGGATTTCCAGCCGTCCCATGAAGGGAAGCGTGCCCTTTGTATCCCCCCAGTCCATGCGCGTCAAACTGAACCTTCCCCATCACGGCCCCATTACAGGCATGGGGCTCAAGCGCGGCATCACCCTGATTGTGGGCGGCGGTTATCACGGCAAGTCCACACTGCTCAAGGCCCTGGAGTCCGGGGTTTACAACCACATTGCAGGGGATGGACGGGAATATGTCATCACGGACAGCACTGCCATGAAACTGCGGGCCGAGGACGGACGCAGCATCCGCAACACGGATATTTCCCTGTTCATCAATGACCTGCCCAACAAAAAGGACACACGGTGCTTTACCACCGAGGACGCCAGCGGAAGCACGTCCCAGGCAGCTGCTGTCATTGAGGGCATAGAGGCCGGCAGCCGTGTCTTCCTGATTGACGAGGACACCTCCGCCACCAACTTCATGGTGCGGGATGACCTGATGCAGAAAATCATCAGCCGTTCCAAGGAACCCATTACCCCGTTCATTGAGCGGGCCAGGGATCTGTACGAAAAATCGGACATATCCACGGTCATGGTTGCAGGCAGTTCCGGCGCCTATTTCTATATTGCGGACACCATCCTTCAGATGGACTGCTACGAGCCATATGACATCACAGACAAGACAAAGGCATTCTGCGCGTCCTACGGCGCAGAACCCATCACCTGCGCACCCGGATTCTCCATTCCCCAGAAAGGGCGGAAGCTTTTCACAGGAAGCAATGGGAATGCGGCCGCGGTCCGCAGCGAATCCACTGGCCGGGACGGTTCCTCCTATAGCCGGGGGGATTCTTCCTATGGCCGGGAGGAGTCATCCAATGGCCGGGGAGCTTCTTCCTACGGCCGGGGGCGGGGCGGACAGCGCGGACACGGCCCGTCCGACTCCGGGGGACGCGACGGACGCATCAAGGTAAAGGTCTATGGAAAGGATTCCCTTCAGGTAGGCAGGTCACCGGTTGACCTGCGATTCGTGGAACAGCTCATCGACCCGGAGCAGACCAATGCCCTTGCCCAGATACTCCGGTACTGTGTGGAGCACCAGCTTCTGGAACGCTATACGGTTGCCGACACGGTTGCGCTTGTGCAGAAGGAAATAACAAAGGGCGGCCTGAGTGCAATCAGCGATTCCTCCTATGCCGCCATGGGATTATGCATGCCCAGGGTACAGGAGATATTTGCCTGCATGAACCGTTACAGAGGATAAATAAAAAGTGAATAGCAGGGGCTGAGCAGCATGATTAAAATGCCGCGCAGCCCCTGTTCCTATTTCTCTATTAAACTTCCACTACGCCATTAATATTCTTTCCCATCCAATATCTCAAGGTAATCCTTCAGATTCTTCTCAAGCAAAGACGGCGTATCCAGCCCATACGGACATTTTCCCTTGCACTGTCCGCAGTGAAGGCACTGCTCAATCAGCTTCATCTGCGCCTGGGCCTCGGGGGTAAGCTGGGCCTGGGACGGGGCGCGGCGGATCATCAGGGACATCCTGGCGCTGTTGCAGATGTCAATCCCTACCGGACACGGCATACAGTATCCGCAGCCGCGGCAGAATTCGCCCTGGAGCTGTTCCCTGTCGCGGGCAATCAGTTCTTCCAGTTCCTTTGTCATCACCGGCGGCTCCTGGACATAGGATAGGAACTCGTCCAGTTCCTTCTCCCTCTGGACCCCCCAGATTGGAAGCACATTGTCAAACTGTGCCAGATATACATAGGCTGCCCGGGAATTATTAATCAGGCCGCCGGATAATGCCTTCATTGCAATGAAGCCCATGTTGGCTTCCCTGCATCTGCTTACCAGTTCCAGGTCCTTATCCGTTGCCAGATAACAGAACGGGAACTGCAGTGTCTCATAAAGCCCGGAATCAATGGCTTCATTGGCAACAGCCAGCCTGTGGTTCGTGATGCCGATATGCCTTACCTTGCCCTGAGCCTTGGCCTCCAGGATTGCTTCGTAAAGCCCGGTCCCATCGCCTGGCTTTGGGCAGAAGGATGGATTGTGGAACTGATAAAGATCTATGTAATCTGTCCTGAGATATTCCAGGGAGGTCCCTAAATCCTCCCAGAATTCCTCCACGGTCCCAGCCATGGTCTTGGTGGCTATCAAGACCTTGTCCCGGATTCCTTCCAGCGCCATCCCCACTTTCTTCTCACTGTCCGTATAACACCGGGCCGTGTCAAAAAATGTGATTCCTCCTTCATACGCTTTTCTTACCAGATATACGGCGTCCTCATCCGATATACGCTGGATTGGAAGGGCGCCGAAACCATTCTTATTCACAGTCATGCCAGTGCTTCCCAGAGTCACTTCCACCATCTTTTGTACCTCCACTTGAGATTTTTTATTTATTTTATCATAAAAATCCCGGGCTGTACACCATGTCAGGCACTCAGGCTGTCACCTGTTCCGGCTGAAAGCATTTCCTTCAGGTCTTCCATGGTCATGTCACGTTCCCGCAGCATTTCGTTGACAACTTTAAACTCCTCCAATTGAATCTGTTCTTCCAGATATGTTTCCTTTTCCCTCATTGTCTCCAGACAGTTCTCATACTGTGCAATGGTTGCCTGCACCTCAGCCAGTTCTCCCTGCAGTTTTTCAATTGGTGTTTTTCTTACTCCCCGTGCCATAGCGATGCGCTCCTTTTCTCTGATTTTATTATTAAGGCCGTAATTCCAATCTTTAAGCCCATTTATTACCAGTATATGTAGGCTTATCCAAAAATATACGGCGTTTTTCAAATCCTTCCATGAGTCTTCACGTATGCATGATGCTAGGGCGTGTTTGAAAATTGCTTTCCGTCAGCTGTGTGTCCCACTTTCCGGGGACTTTACGAATCATCCTGCCTGCGATATACTAGAGCGTGTTATATTAATGTGCGCCGCACAGACAGACGGCAGGGCCCAGCCATGAACAGGCCCGCGCCAGATACCACAGAATCAGGAGGTAAGAATGTTAAAAGAGTATGAGCATCATGCCCAATATTATGAGACTGACCAGATGGGATGCGTCCATCACTCCAACTTCATCCGCTGGATGGAGGAAGCCAGGATAGATATGATGGAACAGATGGGATGCGGATACCGGGCCATGGAAGAGGCCGGGATCATGAGCCCGGTCCTGGAAGTCCGCTGCCAGTACAGGAACATGGTGCATTTTGACGACCATATCCGTATCCGGGTCAATCTGAAGGCTTACAATGCAATCCGCATGACCCTGGAATATGAAATGCGGGATGCCGCAAGCGGCCGGCTGATGGCTTCAGGTGAAAGCAGCCACTGCTTCTTAAACAGACAGGGACGGCCCATATCCTTAAAAAGAATCCATCCCCAGTGGGATGAGGCCTTTATCCGGGCCACGGAACAACTGAAATAAAAACCCACAGAAAGGCTGACTTTAAAATGACCCGACACAATCATATCCGATTATTGATAATTAGCATATTCACGATGATTGCCGTACTGACCGGCGGCTGTTCCTCCTCCCCATCCCCAATCCCTCCGTCCGCACCCCAAAGCGGAACCGGGCAGGGGCTTACGGTGCATTACATTGACGTGGGCCAGGGCGACAGCATACTGGCAGGGTCAGACGGACATTATATGCTCATTGATGCAGGTGAAAATGACCAGGCGGACACTGTGGTTTCCTATCTGAAACAGGCCGGCGTCACCTCCCTTGACTATGTGATCGGCACCCATCCCCACTCTGACCACATAGGCGGCCTGGACAAGGTCATTGATGAGTTTACCGTGGGCAAGGTCATACTTCCCCCGGTGGAACATACCACGCGTACCTTTGAGGATGTACTGAACGCAGTCTCCAACAAGGGGCTTAAAATCACCAAACCGGTTCCGGGCAGCACCTATACCCTTGGCAGCGCATCCTTCACCATTGTGGCGCCGGTAAAGGACTATGGCAATGATTTAAATAACTGGTCCGTGGGAATCCGGCTTACCTATGGCAGCAACAGCTTCCTTATGTGCGGGGACGCTGAATCCCAGGCCGAATCCGATATGCTGGAAAGGGGCATGCCCCTGAAGGCAGATGTGCTGAAGGCAGGCCATCACGGAAGCAGCACCTCCACCAGCAGCGTTTTCCTGAAGGCAGTTTCCCCTTCTTATGTGGTAATCCAGTGCGGAAAGGACAATTCCTACGGACACCCCCATAAGGAGACCATGGAAAAACTGGAAAAGGCCGGATGCCAGGTATTGCGCACGGATGAATACGGCACCATCACGGCCTCCAGCGACGGGACCCAAATCACCTGGAATGTTCCCGGCACAAAGGATGCCGCCGGTGCCCAGCCTTTCCAGTCCCCGCAGTCCACTTACATACTCAACACCAGCTCCAGGAAATTCCACCTGCCTGACTGCCCTTCCCTGGAACAGATGAAGGACAGGAACCGGAAGGAGTTTTCCGGCACAAGGGATGAGCTTATCAGTGAGGGATACGCGCCCTGCGGGCAATGCAGGCCGTAAATGCAACCCATGGATGCAACCCATAAATACAGCCCGTGATTGCAACCCATAAATACAGCCTATAAATACAACCCATAATCATTGCAACAGGAGGTTTACATGAAATACATCATCGACCGGCTGGAAGAAGGTCTGGCCATATGTGAAAACGAACAGAAGGAAATGATATCCATCCCCCTGGCCCAATTGCCAAAAGCCATAAAAGAAGGGGATATAATCTATGAAGCGGAAGGTATCTATTCCATTGATAAGGAAGGCACTGAGGAACGGCGCAGGAACATGCGCAATAAGCTCATGGGTTTATTTGAATAGTTTTTTATTTTTAGCCCTTGCACCTTTTTCCCATTAATGATACCATAAGAAACATATGTAAATGGATAATTGGAGGATTATTTAGATGGAACTGATTTTACCTGAAAACTATGACCCCCGGCTTACCATCCGGGAGACACAGGACGCAATCAAATACATACGTGACACGTTCCAGAAAGAGATGGGACGTGAAATGCACTTAGAGAGGATATCCGCCCCCCTGTTCGTGGAGCGCAGCAGCGGACTTAATGACAACCTGAACGGCACGGAGCGGCCCGTGGACTTTGATATGCTGGGGCTTCCCGGCGAGACCCTGGAGGTTGTCCACTCCCTTGCCAAATGGAAACGTATGGCCCTTAAGGAGTACGGCTTTCAGCCCGGCGAAGGCCTCTACACCAACATGAACGCAATCCGCAGGGATGAGGAGCTGGATAACCTGCACTCCTGTTATGTGGACCAGTGGGACTGGGAGCGTGTGATCACAAAGGAACAGCGCAGCCTGGATACCCTGATGGACACGGTCCGCGAGATATTCAAGATCATCAAGCACATGCAGCATGAGGTGTGGTACAAATATCCAGAAGCGGTCAAGCATCTTCCCAAGGACATTTTCTTCATCACCACCCAGGAACTGGAGGACCTGTATCCTGACAGCACTCCCAAGGAAAGGGAAAACCTGATTACAAAGGAGCACGGATGTGTGTTCCTGATGCAGATTGGCGACAAGCTCACCGGCGGCAAACCCCATGACGGGCGCGCGCCTGACTATGATGACTGGAGCCTGAACGGGGATATCCTGTTCTGGTTTGAACATCTAAACTGTGCCCTGGAGATTTCCAGCATGGGAATCCGTGTGGACGAAAAAGCCCTGGAGGAACAGCTTAAAAAGGCCGGATGTGAAGAGCGCAGAAGCCTTCCCTACCATAAGATGCTCCTGGACGGCGAACTGCCGTACACCATCGGCGGCGGTATCGGACAGTCACGTCTGTGCATGCTGCTGCTGGACCGCGCCCACATCGGCGAGGTACAGGCCAGCATCTGGCCAAAGGACATGAGGGAAGTGTGCAGGCAGCACAACATTTTCCTGTTATGATATTTTCCTGCTGTATTCAATAAACAGTACGAAGGATAGAATGGATCTTATGGAATTTCATATATCAATCTTTTTCATTATCGAGGTAATCGGAACCGTTGCCTTTGCCTCCTCCGGCGCCATGGTGGCCATCAAACAGCAGCTGGACCTGCTAGGCGTGGTGGTCCTGGGCGTCACCACTGCGGTAGGCGGCGGCATGCTCAGGGATATCATACTGGGCAATGTCCCGCCCGGACTTTTCATGAACCCGGTTTATGTGATGGCTGCTTTCATTACTGTCCTTGCACTGTTCATCGTGGTAAGGCTGAACCAAAGGATACTGGAGAGCCGTTACATTGCCTCCTACGAGAAAATGATGAACATTTTTGACGCCATCGGGCTGGCTGCCTTTACGGTTACAGGAATTGATACAGCCGTGCTGGCAGGATATGGGGATTATCATTTCCTGTCCGTCTTCCTGGGTGTGCTTACCGGTGTGGGGGGCGGCGTGCTCAGGGATATCATGGCCGGCCAGACACCCTATATCCTGCGCAAGCATGTATATGCCAGCGCGTCCATTGCAGGGGCTTTGTGTTATGTGTTCCTGGCTGACTGGATGACAGGGGATGCATCCATGATCATAAGCGCCCTGCTGGTCATCCTGATACGCATGCTGGCCACCAGATACTGCTGGAACCTTCCCACCGCAACCAAGAAACAGCCGTGAGATTCCGGTATAACCATAAAAAGTACGGCTCCCTGGAATTTGATTTCCTGGAAGCCGTACTTTTATATTTCAGATATGCAGCCGCCATGTGCTTAAGCAATGGCGGCAGCGGCTGTCTGTCCCCTGTCCCCGGACCAGTCAATGGCAGCATAGGCCTGGGCAATGTTCAGCATATGGTCCCCAATCCTTTCATAATCCGTCAGCATTTCCGAATACAGGATGGAGGATTCCACATTACAGTTCCCATCCCTCATACGGTCAATCTGGTTCTGACGGAACTTCAGGGTGATATCGTCAATGCGCTGCTCAATCTCCTCAGCCATTGACAGTTTAAATTCCGGATTCCCCTCTGCGGCCTTGCGCAAAAGTTCCATGCCCTCCCTGCAGGTTTCCTCCATGACCTGGAACTCCTTCTTAGCATAACCGGAAAATGTCAGGTTCTTCTGTTCTATGGTCTCCGCGTACTCAGCCAGGTTCATGGCATGGTCCCCAATCCGTTCGATATTGCCCAGGATGGAATACATACGGTTTAATGTATCCACGTCCTTCGGCGTCTGGTCCAGTACCAGGATTTTAGATATTTTCTTGGAAATCCTTACATTGCTAAGGTCAATCTCTTCTTCCCTCTCCTCAATCCCCTGGATTCCCTCCTTGCCGGTACCATTGGCAACCGCCATGAAGCTTTCCGACACATTGGTGGCAGCCACATCCATCATTAGGGTAATCTCATCATGAATCTGGTTAATTGCAATGGTAGACACGCCCAGATGATGCTTGGAAGCCATAAGGTCCTCGAACCACCGGTCCGCATCCTTCACAGGAACCTGCCTGTCAGGCAGTATCGCAATGGCAATCCGCTCCAGCACGGTGCCAAAGGGCAGCAGGATTAATGTGGTGCTTACGTTGAAGATTGTATGGACATTGGCAATCTGCGCCACCGGGTTGCCCGGGGTCAGGCCTGCCACGAAATCCGTAAACGGAGTAAGGATACACAGGATTACAAACAGCGTGGTTCCAATCACATTGAACATCAGATGGATGACCGTTGTCCTCTTGGCATTCCTGCTTGTTCCCACACTTGCCAGAAGCGCCGTGATACAGGTACCGATGTTCTGTCCGAAGAGCACAAACACCGCGCTGTGGATATTAATCACCCCGCCCATGGCCAGCGCCTGGAGGATGCCCACGGACGCTGAGGAAGACTGGATCACGGCCGTAAATACAGCGCCTACCAGGATTCCAAGGATGGGATTGGAGAACTTGGTTACCATATGGATGAATGTCTGGGAATCGCGGAGCGGGACCATGGCATCGCTCATCATCCCCATTCCGATGAACAGCACGCCGATACCCGCAATGATGCCTCCCACATGCTGGATTTTTTTATTCTTCACAAAAATCAGAAGCATGACGCCCACAAATGCAATCAGCGGCGCAAGGGCCCCGATGTCCAGGGCAATCAGCTGGCCGGTAATGGTGGTACCCACGTTGGCGCCCATGATAATCCACACAGCCTGCTTCAATGTCATCAGACCGGAATTAACAAATCCCACCGTCATGACCGTGGTTGCCGATGAAGACTGGATTAAGGCCGTTATACCTGCCCCCACCAGCACACCCAAAAAGCGGTTGGCCGTGAGACGTTCCAATATCTGTTTCATCCGGTTGCCGGCAACCGCCTCCAGATTACTGCTCATCATCTGCATGCCGTACATAAACAGCGCCAGACCTCCAAGCAGGCTTAATACCAATTCTACTCCCATGTGTTTTCTCCTTTTGTCTGAGAGGATAGGAAAGCCCCTTTATTATCATTATATGGATAATGTCGAAGTGCCCACGGAAAAATGGCGTAAAAATAAGGCAGGGCCCGCCATCTTCGGTTAAAAGATCGCAGGTCATGCCTTCTATATCGCACTGTTGCAGCGTCCATTCAGGTGGGCGGATTTCATGATAATCTGTAGCCTCTTTTCCTGTTGTTTATCAAATCTTTACTTATTTTTAACACATACTCATTATACGGGATATTTCATATATCGTCAATATGGCTTCCCGCCTCCAATGTAAAGTCTATGTAAAGTATGTGTAAAATCTTAAGGAAGCATACAGTTATTTACAAATCGCCTCAAAAACCCCGCCATTATATTATCCATTTATTGATTATATCCTGTTTTACGCTCCCTGTACATGACCCAGCACAGCCCAAATACCAGTACAGCCGGAATCCAGGCAGCCGCAGCCAGTCCGGCTTTCATGCCGCCCTCTGCCGCCCTTGACACCAGGCCCACCAGGGCGGGACCGGCAGCGCACCCCAGGTCACCTGCCAGGGCCAGAAGTGCGAACATGGCAGTACCTCCCCTGGGACAGCCCGCAGATGCAAGGGAAAATGCACCCGGCCACAGGATTCCCACGGAAAGCCCGCACAGGCCGCAGCCCAAAAGCGCCAGCACCGGGTCAGGGCCATAGGCAGCCATCAGATAGCTGAACACGCACAGCAGGGCGCTGATTGTCATGAACACAGGAAGCCGGATTTTCTCACTGTACCTGGCATACAGCGCCCTGGATAAACCCATGAGCAAGGAAAACATACACGGCCCGGCCAAATCCCCCATTGTTTTGGAAACCTTAAGCCCTGACTCCGCAAAAGCGGACGCCCACTGGCTCATGGCCTGTTCCGAAGCCCCTGCGCAGACAAATATGAATGCAAACAGCCAGAACACACGGTTTCCTGCCAGTTCCCCGATGCTCATCCCACCCCCGTCCTCAACCAGGGAAAGAATGGGCACCCTGGCAAAAACCAGCGCATTGACAGCAGGGACAGCCGCCCACAAAAGCGCCAGTATCCGCCAGTTCCCCACTCCTGCAACGGTAAAGAACAGGGTGGATCCAAGAACCACCGAGGCCGCGCCCCAGCAGTAAAAGGAATGCAGAAGGCTCATGGCCGCGTCCTTCTTACTGGTGGGGCATGCCTCCACAATGGGGCTGATCAGCACTTCGATGATACCTCCCCCAACCGCATACAGGCACACGCATACCACAAGGCCCGCAAAATGCCCGGGCATCAGATCCGGGATAAAGGCCAGTCCCGCCAGTCCCGCTGCCGCAAAGACATGGGCCGCCACAATACAGGTGCGGTAACCAATCCGGTCCACGAACCTGGCTGACAGAAAATCCACCAGCAGCTGGATCCCAAAATTCACGGTCACCAGCATGGTAATCATACCCAGGGATATCCCGAATGTGTCCTGGAACGTAAGAAATAGCAGGGGCGCAAAATTATTTACAATGGCCTGCACCACATAACCGGCATAGCTGGCTTTCAGGGTACAGTTGTAGCTGCTGCTTAAAGACATATACGTCCTCCTCCAAATATCTCCTACTATACTTTGCCCGGAATCGGACGTCAATGCTTTTTCATTTGCTTTTTTCCAAAAAAACAGGTGCGGCCAAGTCCGGAAACCGCACCAGACCATAACCGCACCAATATCATACGGGGATTCATCCCCGCCATCTGCACCCCCTAGGCGTTCTGCTTTCCTAGGCGTTCTGCCTTCCTAGGCGTTCTGTCTTCCTAGGCGTTCTGCTTCCCTAGGCGTTCTACCTTCCTAGGCGTTCTGCTCTCCTAGGCGTTCTGCTTCCCTACGCCTTCTTCCGGTTCTTCACCATATCCATGGTAACCGCGAACACAATCAGCACACCGCTGGTAATCTCCAGCACATGGGTGTTCAGCCCGAACTGCACGCCGGCATTGTTAATCAGCACCATCAGGATGGTTCCAAGAAGGGTTCCGCTGACAGCACCACGCCCGCCTGAAAGGGATGCGCCTCCGATTACAGCTGCAGCGATGGCGTTCATGTCATATCCCTCGCCGCCGGTGGGAAGGGCGCTCTGTACGCGCGCGGCCAGCATGATGCCGGCTATGCCGTAGAGCAGTCCTGCAAACGCGTACACGGAATAAAACATTTTCCTGACCTTGATACCGCTCAGCTTGGCGACCTCCACGCCGCTTCCGATTACATACAGGTTCCTTCCGAATACCGTATAGCGCAGAATCAGGAACACTACCAGGGCCACCACTGCCCAGATAATGGCCAGGGCCGGCAGCAGTCCGAAGAAACTGTTGTTGCCCATGTTGAGGATCCTCTCGTCCAGGCCGCTGACCGTCAGGGCTTTGCTTATGATCTTGATGATACCCCTGATGATGGTGGACATGCCCAGGGTTGCAATCATAGGAGGCACCTTGAAATCATAGACAATGATGCCGTTGGCAAAACCTGCCGCAATGGCAAACATGACAGCTATCAGCAGTGTCAGGTAGAAGTTCATGCCCGTGTCGCGCTGGAGCAATGCCAGGACCATACAGGACAGGCCCGTGATGGCGCCGCCGCTGATATCAATACCGCCGGTGGTGATGATCATGGTCTGGGCCACTGCCAGGACGCCGATGATGGCACACTGCTTCATCAGGTTTGTTATATTGTAAACACTAAAGAAATTATCCGTACAAACAGACGTTATCACAAATAAAGCCACAATAATGACTCCCAGCGTAAACTCCGTCTGCTGGAATACACTGGTAAGCGAACTGCCCTTTCCAACCTTTGACTTGCCCATACTATTCCTCCTATGACTAACCTTCCACCGATGCCCTGCGCAGGACATCCTCTTCTCTCAAGGTCAACAATTCTTCTTTATTAAACTCCCCGGTAATCCGTCCCTGGGCCATGACAATCAGGCGGTCCGCCAGTCCCATGACCTCGGGCAGGTAGGAAGAGATAAGGATGATGCTCCTGCCCTGTCCGGTCAGTTTTTCCATCAGCTTATAGATTTCCTCCTTGGCTCCCACGTCCACGCCCACGGTAGGCTCATCGAAGATCAGCACATCCGGGTCCCGGCAGAGCAGCTTGGCGATTACCACTTTCTGCTGGTTTCCGCCGGAAAGGTTGCCCACCAGCTGCATGACATTGGGTGTCTTCACATTGACCCGTTTGGAGAAATCCTCTGCCCGTTCCTGCTCCTTTTTAAGGGAAATAATCCCGCGGGTGCTGATCATATCATAAGAGTTCATGTTTATGTTGGTCTTGATTGACAGCTGGAGGGCCAGCCCGTCCGCGCGCCTGTCCTCGGTCAGAAAGCAGATTCCATGCTGCATGGCATCGCTGGGATTCTTGATGTTCACCTTCTGTCCCTTGACATACACATTGCCGGTAAGCCTGCGCTCCACGCCGCACAAGGCCCGCATGATCTCACTGCGCCCTGCTCCCACCAGGCCCACAAAGCCCAGTATCTCGCCTTTATGCACGGAAAAATTAATGTCCTTAAAATGGCTGCTGTCGCTGAAATCCTCCACCCTCAGGACCTCTTCCCCCGGCTCCTGGCGTTTGATATTATAGATATCGGACATTTCCCGTCCAACCATCATCCGTATGAGGGAATCCTTGGTGACTTCGCCAATGGGTTTTGTATCCACATAGGTGCCATCCTTGAGCACGGTCACGCTGTCGCAGATATCCATGATTTCCTCCAGACGATGGGAAATATAGATGATACTGACGCCATTTTCCTTTAACTCCTTGATGAAGCGGAACAGCACCTCCACTTTTTCATTCTCAAGCAATGCCGTGGGCTCGTCAAATATCACGATCCGTATGTCATCATTGACTGAAATCTTGCTGATGGTCACCATGGCCTGCATGGCAATGGGCAGCTTCCTGATTTTGTCCTTGGGGTCCACGTTCATCTCAAATTTATCAATAATCTTCTTGCTGTCATCCGCCATTTTCCTCCAGTCAACAGCCCCCAGCTTTGTGCGCGGCTGCCGGCCCAGGTAATAGTTCTCAGCAATACTCAGGTCAGGTGCGATATTGACATGCTGGTAATTGGCGTAAACGCCATGGCTCTGGGCTTCCAGAGCATTTGTATTCACGATCCACCGGTCATCGTAGCGCATGGATATCTGTCCCTCATCCGGCCTCTCCACCCCCATGATACATTTAATCAGGGTGGACTTGCCGGCTCCGTTCTCGCCTACCAGCGCACGGACCTCGCCTTTTTTTATCTCGAAGCTGACATCATTTAGCGCCGTCACGCCGGGATAAAACTTACTGATATGTTCAATCTTTAAAATCGTATCCTGCATTGACTTATCCCCTTTTATAAAAAGGAGGCAGTCCTAAAACAGCCTCCTTTTAACAGTAACTCAACTCATCGATTACTTTTTGAGACGTGTTGGATCAAGGAGATCCTGCATATCCTTATCATTCATGTTGGCACTTGTGATAACAACAGGAGGACAGTTCACCTGTTTGGTGGATTCAGGATTTGACCCGTTAATTAACGTCTGAATGGCATTTTCCATGCACTTGTAGCCCTGTGCGTATGCATCCTGGACAATGATTGCATCCAGGGAACCATTTCCAAGCGCAGCAATCTCAGTGTCGTCTGAGTCAACCGCAACAGAAACAATCTTGTCGCCAATCCCGGCTGCCTGTACTGCCAGGCACACGCCGTCGCCGGTGATGTTGTTGCCGGAGTACATACCGATCAGCTCTGAACCAAAGGTGGAAATGATATTTTCAGCATTGGCCTGTGATGTCTCGACCACATTGCCGTTATAATATGTATCGGTGAGGGTAAGGTCAGGCGCATTGGCCGCCATGTAGTCGCGGAAGCTCTGGATACGGTGGTTTAATGCCTCGTTCTCAACGTTCATGTTAATGCCGATGGTTCCCTTTGTCTTGTCCATTCCCTTGGCATCCATTGCATCCAGGAACGCCTGGGCAGCCATCTCCCCGATAGTGTCATTGGAGCAGTAGTAGAACTGGTTGTAATCCTCCTCATGGGCCCCGTCGTCACCCACCCCAAGGCCGCAGTTGACGAAATTCAGCACGATGCCGTTCTGGGTTGCTTCTTTTGCCTTTGGAACCGTTGCGTCGATTGCAAGGGTAGCTGTCACGATTGCGTCCGGTTTCTTTGCAATACACTGTTCAAATGCAGTTACATAGTCTTCTGTCTGGCTTTCCTCAGCCGGTCCCACGGTAGAGAATTCAATCTTAACCCCTTCCTTCTCCTCCATGTCCTTCATGGCGTTCTCAATCCCAATGCCCACATAAGTCCAGAACTGGGACGCCGTGGACGGGGTCAGGTAGATGATACTGTAGGTCTTGCCCTCTGCTGCTTCCGGGGCCTTGGCATCATCCGCCTTAGCCTCTGCCTTGGTATCCTGGGCAGCCGGAGCAGCGGTGGATGCCGGCGCGTCCGCCTTCTTGCTTCCACACGCAGCCAATGAAAATACCATGGCCGATGCCAGCAGGACTGATGTTACTTTTTTTGCTAAACCTTTCTTCATAAGTTAATCCTCCTTCTCTAAATAAACGATTGTTCCCCAACAACCATTGGTTACATTACATGACACCCTTCTGTAAAATAAAGCATCCGTAAGGCTGGCGTTCGCTGGTGCACACGGTCACATAAGCCCTGCCCGCCTTCTCATAAAACTTACTGCGCTCAATCTCCCCGACGATTTTCGGCGCATACCCGTTCCTGACCACTGCTTCAATTGCGTCATCCCACACCTTGGGCCTGTCCATGGAAATGCCCGAATCCTTGTCAGGAACCATATATTCCACCGGATATTCGCAGTAGTCCACATCCAAAGGCATCAGCTTTAAGATGTCCTCAATCATATCAGCGGCGCTGTTGCCCTTGGCCTGTATGCTGACCCCGCCCGGTGTCTTGGTGATGGGCGGATAAAAATCATCGGCAATGATGAGCAGGTCCCCATGGCCCATGTCGGCCAGTGCCTTTAACAGGTCTGAACTGATTCTTGTCGGTATACCTTTTAACATAATCCTTACCTCCTACATTATGATTGAACGTCTGTGCTCCAGACGCCTAGTATGACCCATATTAAATGCCTTGCTGGTTCGGTGAGGATGATTTTTTGAGAGTGCAGGTGCAAAAACGGAGGCGTAGCGGGCCCTACGCTGAGTATTTTGCACCTGTGCTATCGAAAAATCAGACCAGCGAAACAGTAAGGTATTTAGTGTGGGGCATACTAGTTACCCAAAGGCCATGACCCCGGCCCCTTAGTGACTGCCTAAAAATGCATCGATATCCTCACGCACAGGCATGGACGGGGTGGTCCCCAGCTTCTGGACCGACAATGCGGCCAGCCCGTTTGCAAACCGCACTGCTTCCCATATATCCCTGCCTTCTGCAAGGGCTGCCAGGAGGCCTCCGTTAAAAGCGTCCCCGGCCCCGGTGGTGTCAATGGCATCCACCTTAAATGCAGGCACAATCTCTTCCCTGCCGTCCGATGAAACAAATACGCCCCTTGAGCCAAGGGTAATGATGACCTTCTTCACACCCTTGTCATAGAAAAACCCTGCCGCCTTCTTTGCGGACTCCAGATCCGATACCGGTATGCCGGTCAGTTCTTCTGCCTCCACCTCGTTGGGCGTCACCATATAAACCTTGGACAGGAACTCATCGGTTATGGCGGAATAGGGAGCCGTGTTCACAATCACCTTGCATCCATACCGGTTAGCCATGTCCACCACCATCTCATTGGCATCCTGGTTCACCTCCAGCTGAAGGAGGACATACTCGGATTCCTTGATGACGGATTCAATGCTCTCAATCTCCTCCTTGGTAATGGTATTGCAGGCGCCCGGCACAATTATGATCTCGTTCTGGCTGGTGTTTTCGTCTACCAGGATCAGGGCGATACCGGTTTCCTTGTCGTCCGAGAAAAAGATGTGGTCCTTGTCCATGCCCAGTTCCGTCATGGTATCCAGCGCAACATTGGCAAAGCTGTCCCTTCCAAGCTTTGTCATCATGATCACATCCGCGCCGGCCTTGTGGGCTGCAACGCACTGGTTAAATCCCTTTCCTCCCGGCCCCATCTTAAACATGGAACCTTTCACCGTCTCCCCCGGTACCGGAAGGTGGGGGCTCCTCGCCATCAAGTCAACTACAAAACTGCCAAATACAGCTACCTTACTCATCCTGTTTCTCCTCCTGAAATTCTTTATGTTTTTCCGAGCCGCGCTTAATCAGGCTCGTTTTTACCAGATTCCTCTGTATGATCAGCTTTTCCCCCATCATCTCCTCCCCGTCCTGGAACCGCCTCTCCAAAATCCGCATGGCCTCGCATCCCATCTCGTAAACCGGCCTGGTCACGGCCGTCAGATGTGTGTCCGTATATTCCAGTTCCTTGATGTCGTCAAATCCCACCACCGATATATCCCTGCCCAGCTTCAGACGGCGCTCCTTCAGGCATCTTAAGCATCCCAGGGTAGTCATGTTATTAGATGAAAATACTGCTGTGGGCGGGTCATCCATGTCCAGAAGCTTCATCATGGCCTTATACGAATCCTCTTCCATGAAATTCCCGCATATAATATAATCCTTGCTGACAGGTATCCCGTTATTCTCCAGCGCCTTCTTATATCCCTTCAGGCGCTCATGGCCCGGCCTTGAGGTGCTTGGGCCTGTGATGATGGCTATCTTCCTGTGGCCTTCCTGTATCAGGCACTCCACTGCCCCGGCAGCGCCCTCCGCGTCCTCGGAAAACACCCCGTCAAACCTTCCGTTCCTGATATCCCGGTCAATCAGCACCACCGGAACCCCCTGGGCCTCGAACTCCTCCAGCCTGGCCGCAGTCTCCTGGTCGCACTCAGACACGGGAATTATGATCAGACCTTTTATCATCTCAATCTTCAGGGAATCCAGTATCTTGTGTTCCCGCTGCGTATTCTCAGCCGTGCCGAACATGAATACGTTGTAATCATTGTCCATGGCCTTGTCGGATATCCCATGAAGTATCTTGCTGAAAAACGGATTCTCAATATCCGGGACCATGAACGCGATGTTCCTGGATATGCCCACGCTCAGATTGCGCGCCACCATGTTGGGGGAATAATTCTTACCCTTGATGACTTCCAATATCTTATTCCTTGTCTCCTCTTTCACGTTCTTGTGGTTGTTCAGAACCCTGGAAACGGTGGCCGGAGAAACGCCAGCCTCTTTGGCAATATCATATATGTTCATACACTTTTCCCATACATCCTACATTTTTTGAAACCGCTTTCATCATTACATTTTTAAAATAGCATATTTTCTCCCCCTTGTCAACCTTAATTTACATTTTTATTGTGCAAATTACATCATTTTTTACAATTATTTATACTATTTTGTGCAATTATCACATCATATAAGATGGTTTTTCATTCCATAATTCGTGTAACCGATTTCACTTGAAAATATTTATGGTTTGTGCTATGCTTTTATTATCAAAAATCGGCTCTGCTGTAAAAAAAGGAGAGAAAATAATGGAAATTGCAAAAATGATTGACCACACCATGCTGAAGGCTGATGCCACGGCCGAAACCATCACACGCTACTGCGGGGAAGCCCGGGAACACGGATTTGCCTCCGTATGCGTCAACAGCTGTCACGTTCCCTTGGTTTCATCCCTGTTAAAGGGTTCTGAGGTCAAAACCTGCTGCGTGGTAGGTTTCCCGCTGGGAGCCATGCTCACCGGGGCCAAAGCATACGAGGCCAACCTGTCCGTGAAGGCAGGAGCCCAGGAAGTTGATATGGTCATCAATATCGGCGCTGTCAAAGACAAAAACTGGGATTTGGTAAGGGATGACATCAAGGCAGTGGTCGACGCTTCCAAGCCGGCCATTGTAAAAGTAATCATTGAGACATGCCTTCTGACAGACGAGGAAAAGGTAAAGGCCTGCCAGCTGTCCGAGGAAGCAGGGGCTGCCTTTGTAAAGACCTCCACCGGATTTTCCACCGGAGGAGCCACAATCCAGGACATTAAGCTCATGCGCAGGACCGTTGGGGACAGGCTCCAGGTAAAGGCCAGCGGCGGTATCCGCACACCTGAGTTCGCAAAGGAACTGGTGGAAGCCGGCGCAGACCGTATTGGTGCCGGGAACGGTATTGTCCTGTTATAAAGCCATTTATAAAGCCATATATGGCCCCATCCGTCCGCGGCTGCGCTGACAGCGCTGTTTCCGGCCGGATGGGGCATATATCCCCTTTTTAAGTGCCGCATGCAGCCATCCAGGCTGTGTGGGGCGCTTTTTATTGCCATCAACGGAACTATCATGCGGGCTACTTTATACTTTTTTATAAAAGTTTATACTTTGTTTATATTTTATTCATAGGTCCGTGTTTCTCCGTCTGTTATAATTTTATGTGAACTAAATAATGAAGGGGATGATTACATGAATTGGAAAGAAGAAGTGAGAACCAATATTACAAAAGCCAGCGGACTGAGGGAGTACATGAATCTGACGGATTCCCAGATTGAACATCTCGACAAAATACTCAGCCAGTTCCCCATGACCGTCACACGGTATTACCTTTCCCTGATTGACTGGGACAATCCATTCTGCGACCCGGTATTCAGGATGTGCATACCGTCCATTGAGGAAACGGATTTAAGCGGGGATTTTGATACCAGCGGGGAAGCAGACAACACAGTCATATCCGGCTTACAGCACAAATACGACCAGACAGCGCTCATACTTTCCACCCACCGATGCGCAATGTACTGCAGGCATTGCTTCCGCAAGCGGCTGGTGGGTATCTCCGATGATGAAACTGCCGATAATATAGAAGAAATGGCTGCCTATGTAAGCCAGCACAGCGAAATCAGCAACATACTCATTTCCGGAGGCGATGCATTCCTAAACAGCAATCAGGTAATCAAACGGTACCTGGAACAATTCAGTTCCATTCCCCACCTGGACCTGATACGGTTCGGAACCCGCATCCCAGTGGTCCTTCCCATGAGAATCTATGATGACCCTGAACTTCTGGCCCTTCTTAAAACCTATACGCAGAAAAAGCAGATCTATGTGGTTACCCAGTTTAACCATCCAAATGAATTGACCGATGAAGCCAGAAAAGCCGTGAAGGCCCTGCTGGATTCAGGTATTGTTGTCAAAAACCAGACCGTCCTCCTAAAAGGGGTAAATGACAGTATTAAGACACTGGAATCTTTGTTAAAAGACCTGACACAATCCGGGGTCATTCCCTACTACATATTCCAGTGCCGCCCTGTATCCGGGGTCAAGAACCAGTTCCAGCTTCCCCTGAAGCAGGGATACGAAATCGTGGAAGGCGCCAAACATCTGCAGAACGGCCAGGGCAAATGCATCCGTTACGCCATGTCCCATGTGTCAGGAAAAATCGAAATACTAGGCCCCCTGCCGGACGGCCGTATGCTGTTCAAATACCATCAGGCCAAATACGACAGGGACAAAGGACGGATATTCGCAAAAGACCTGGCCCCAGACCAGGCCTGGTTAGACGGCGATATCTGAAGCCTGCCATACCAAACCCAGCCAGAACTTAAAGAATGGCAAAACCAATGCCATCACCTAATTTTTCCCCCGCCCCCACACCCACAAAAAAACCACAGCCAAAGCCACTACCACCACAAAAAACCGGCGCCAGAACCCCATTTTTCCTACCCGGATACGTAAACGACACATATCACGTCCAGAATTCCCAGTCTGTGGAGCGGGCCAGGACAGGCCTTGTACCGGGGGCTGGCCGGCCGGGGACGGGGGCTGGCGGACCGGGGACGGGCGGGTTCCTCCGGGCGGCCCCGGATGGAATGCATCCGTGCAGGAGGGAGCAGCTTCTTAGGGTGTGTTTGAAAATTGCTTTCCGTCAGCTGTGCGTTCCACTTTGTGGGAGATTTGGTCCCGATGAGGGAGGCGTAGCGGGCTACGTTGACCGAATTGGGACCAAATATGCCGCGAAGTGGGGCGGGCTTTGCCCTAAGGGGTACCTATGGTGGATTCCTTAGGGCAGATGGCCGGATGGAGCACTAGGTTCTGGCAAGCAAAAAGACGGGGGATTCCTGCATCAAAGCAGGAATCCAAGGTGCCCTGAGCTGAGAAAGTCCTTCAGGATTTCTCAGCGAACAGCACCGATTCCCCGTCTTTTTGCTTGTCAGGGCCTTAGAAGCTGCCGCTCCGCGGACACAGCCCACCGCCCCATCCGTCAACCGCGCATCTGCATCTCCACCCCGTACACCTCAATCTGAGTCAGCGCCGGAAACGGTGACGGATCATCCGCCTTTATGAGCTTACCAAAGCTAAGCCAGGTAATCCCCTGCCGTTTCATAGGAATCACATGCGGCTCCACGCTCTTTTCCAAGCTGACCGTCTCTTCTGTCCCGTCAGAGAATGTGAATGTGACGCTTTCCCACCAGTTATCATGAGGGAAATCCGCCCTTGTATAAAGTACGATCTTATCAATGTCCACCGGGCGGCCAAAGTCCAGTGTCATCTGTGCATCATCCTGCTGGTTGATTCCCCATGACTCATAAGGCCATTTTCCATGGGACAGGTTAGCTGTCACACCGTCAATGGCGTTGCGGGCAGCGAATACGGCTTCCCCCCTGGTCTCCACATTGGCATAGGCATGGGGATAATATCCATGCTCCCCGTGCTGGTCCATCACATTCTTTGCCAGGTTTTTGTAAGATTTAATCTCATAGTCAGCAGCATACCGGATGGTCAGGTAATGGCGTTCCCCTGTAAAGGATTTTGGATTATAGGATGTCTTTTTTTCTGCAAATGGTATGTCATAGGTCAATACATCCTCGGTTGCATAGATAAAGGACTCGTCCATTGTATCGTCTACACGCACAATATAAAAGCGGTTCTTCCCAGGCAGGCCAAACTCAATCCTGTCCCCTTCCTCATACTCACCTTTCCAGGCCAGGACCGCCTGTGAGGCCCCCTCCATGGACGCCTTTATCTCATTATTTTTGTTTAGGACCGTGATTTTAAATTCCATATTTGCCTCCAGATATTTAGATTGTTTTATAGATTGTATCACATGGCCGGAGAAGTTGCCATGTACATTTTTCATTGATAAATATAATATCTGTCTGTTTTAGGCAGGCAGATCCCCAAATCATGGATTCCAAAATAAAGCGGATACAGCGCCCTGTGATATGATACCCTCCGGCGATATATCCGCTTTATCATTATCTTGTTTTATCTGCTATCCTGATGCCTGTCCTGATACGGAACCTTCAGACCCTTGTTCCCTGTCCAGGTATTAGATCAGTGACAGATACAGGTTCTTGATGTCCTCCAGGGTCGGGTCTTTTGGATTGCCAGGACGGCATGCGTCGTCCATGGCTGACTGGGACAGGAAGTCCACGTCCTCCGGCTTAAGGATTTCCTTTAAGTCAGCAGGAATGCCAACATCTGCGGACAGTTTCTTCACCGCGTCCACAGCTGCCTTGCGGTACTCATCCTGGCTCATGTCCTCCACGCCAGTAACGCCCATTGCAATGGCAATGTCCCTGAACTTGGTCCCTGTACACGGCGCATTGTACTCCATGACAGTGGGAAGGATGATTGCATTGGCAACGCCATGAGGCGTATCATAAAGGGCGCCCAGTCCGTGGGCCATGGAATGGACGATTCCCAGGCCGCAGTTGGAAAATCCCATGCCGGTAAGGTACTGCCCAAGGGCCATGCCTTCCCTGCCCTCCGGCTTGTTCTCTACCGCGTCGCGCAGGCTGCGGGCAATGACCTCGATTGCCTTTAAGTTGAACATATCCGTCATTTCCCATGCGCCCTTGGTGGTGTAGCCTTCGATTGCGTGGGTCAGGGCATCCATTCCGGTTGCCGCGGTCAGGCCCTTTGGCATGGAGGACATCATTTCCGGGTCCACCACTGCAACAACAGGGATATCGTGTGTGTCCACACATACAAATTTGCGCTTTTTCTCAACATCCGTGATTACATAGTTGATGGTAACCTCTGCCGCGGTTCCGGCTGTGGTTGGAACTGCGATAATCGGGACACATGGGTTCTTGGTAGGTGCAACGCCCTCCAGGCTTCTCACATCCTCGAATTCAGGGTTGGTAATGATGACGCCGATGGCCTTGGATGTATCCATGGAAGAACCGCCGCCGATGGCAATGATATAGTCTGCTCCGGATGCCTTAAATGCAGCAACACCTGTCTTTACATTCTCAATGGTTGGATTGGGTTTAATGTTGGAATAAATCTCATATGCAAGACCAGCGTCCTCCAGCACTTTTGTCACCTTGCCGGTCACGTTGAACTTAATCAGGTCCGGGTCGGAACACACAAATGCTTTCTTGAATCCCCTTGCCTTTGCCTCATTGGCAATCTCCGCGATTGCGCCTGCGCCATGATAGGATGTCTCATTTAATACGATTCTGTTTGCCATGATTTACCTCTCCTTTTCTTATAAAATGCGTCCGGAAGTTTCCGCCGCAATGGCTTGTTTCCTTTGTTAATATTATAACAACGGCGGCATGAAAATAAAAGTGACAAACATCTCTGTCTGTCACTTTTTCTCTGTTTTTGTGCAGCTTTACTATTTTTATTGTGTACTATTACCAGTATGCTTCATTGACCGGTTTACGCTTTTTCCATGATTCCGGCACGCACCAAAATCACAGCAGTTTTAAACGTTCAAACACATTGGCCAGCTTGGGCGGCATGGCATCCACCAGTTTGGCGGACATGGCCTGGGGGGAATCCTTCATGCCTCCCAGGACCCATTTAACCGTCATGTAGACCGAACCCTGGCAGTACATTTCCAAAAGGAAATGCAGCTCCTGGTCCAGCGCCCGGCTGTCCTTCCTTGCCAGAAGGTCCGTATAAAACTGAAGGATCAGTTCAAAGTCATGCTCCTTCAGGGAGTTCCGGTCATCCGAGCGGAACGCTTCCGTGAAGAACACCTTTTCATTGACTATAAATTCAAACTTCTGGGTCAGGCTTTCCCCCACCGTGTGTCCCATTCCTATCTGTTCAAAGGATTGAAGCACCAGCTTATCAAAATACCAGTTTATCAGGTCGTATTTATCCAGGAAATTCCGGTAGAATGTCTGCCGGGTAACGCCGCAGCCCTCCACAATCTCCTTGACCGTAATCTTATCCACGGGAGCCGACTTCATGCATTCCTTCATGGAGGCTGCCAGCTTATATCTGGTTTTTTCCTGTTTGTTCCTCTCATCCACGGTATCCCCTACCCCCTTTGGATACCATTATACTAGAAATCCCCTGTGCCTGCTACCTGTTTTTGAAAATGCTTACCATTGCCTTCCACATCTGGACCAGCACATTCCACATCCTGCGCAGCGGGCTTTCTTTTGCCTTTGCCACCTCTGCGTCCACTGTCTTGGCATCATCGTCATCCACGCTGATTTCATCGGTCCGCAGGACTATCTGCAGCGTCTTTGGCGGTCTGTTCTTATCTGATGTAAATGAAACCTTTTCCGCAGACGGGTCCATGAACAGGAACCGGTTATCCGTGTCAAATTTATCCAGCTCATTGTCAATGGTGTCCTTCATGGTGCGTCCGGCCTGGCGCATGGCAGTGGTACTGTCAAATATGCTCAGACTCTTGTCTAAAAGCTCCATGCTGCCCCGCAGGCTTTCACGTGCAGCCGCGTCAAAGTCATCGCTGCTGTCCTTTAAGGTGTTCTGGACAATGGTCATGGTGCTGATGCCGTTGTTGAGTGCTTCCGTTGTCCTGGCCACCAGTTCCTTGGAATCGTCCAGGGCATCCTGTAAATCCGGATAATAGGTGTCCAGCGAATCATGGAGCGCGGTCAGGTCCTCAATGAGGATATCCAGGTTATCCACGATTTCCGCACTGTATTTGGCGGAGTCTGAAGTGTCGTCCATAAGGTTGGACATGAGGCTGGATAAATCACTGCTCTTCTTGGATATATCCATCAGCATGGACTGTCTGCCTGCCAACAGTTCCATCAGCGTCTGCATATCCACCGGGACCTCTGGGGCGCTTACAAGAGGTACATTGTGCCTTTCAATGGACGCCGGTCTTCCTGGCTTTGATGTGCCGGAAAGCCCTGCTCTTGCAATGGAACCGGAGTCCGCACCGGCAGCTGCACTGACGGTTGCTGTAAGACTGACGCCCTGGCTGGCTTTTGTGGTTACACTGCCGCCCTGATTGGCTTTTGCTGTAACGCTGCCGCCCTGGCTGGCTTTTGCCGTAACGCTGCTGCCCTGGCTGGCATTGCTATCCGCACTTCCACTTCCTTGGCTGGTATTCCCATCCGCACTTCCGTTTCCCTGGTTGTCATTGCCGCCCGCACTTCCGCTTCCCTGGTTGTCTTTCCCGTCTGTGCTTCCGCTTCCCTGGTTGTCTTTTCCGCCCGCACTTCCGCTTCCCTGGCTGGTATTCCCGTCCGCACTTCCGCTTCCCTGGTTGTCTTTTCCGTCTGTGCTTCCGCTTCCCTGGTTGTCTTTTCCATCTGTGCTTCCGCTTCCCTGGTTGTCTTTTCCGTCTGTGCTTCCACTTCCCTGGTTATCTTTCCCGTCCGTACTTCCGCTTCCCTGGTTATCCTTCCCGTCTGTTCCTGCGCTTCCCTGGCTGTTCCCATGGTCGGTCTTATTGTCTGTATTCCCGGCCCCATCTGAGCCCTGGCTGCCTTGATTGCCCTTGTCATTGGCGCTGTCTGCGCTGCCGGTATCCGCCCCACCTGAAGCAGTCTGGCCAGATCCGCTGCTCCCAGCCTTGTTCCCATGGGAGCGGTTTGCCTGTTCCTCCAGTTCTTCCTCATCCAGAAGGCTGATTCCTGAACCAGCGGTTGCAATTCCTGTTACATAAACCTGTTCACTTGCCTGCAGCTGGGCATCAAGGGCAATAATCTGCTGCATCAGGTCCATGAGTTCCGGGATATTTCCGGAAATCCCTTCCGCACTGCTCTTGATGTTATTCAGCCGGGTGTGCAGCTTCCTTAATGGGTCCTGCATCTCCCCCATGGTATTTACGATATCGCCCATGCTCTTGTGGATTACTTCCGCAGATTCCTTGGCTGTCTGAAGATGGGGTATCATGGTTTCCAGCTGCTGTGACACAGAGGTCAGGGAAGCCAGGGTCTGGTCATTCCCCGCCAGGATGCTGTCCTTGGAATTGCTCCATTTCTGCCTTGCGATTTCTGCTGAGTCCAGGCCTGTGCGCACCTGGCCCACGCCCTGGCGCATGTCTTCCACAGACCTGGCCATCTGTTCCAGGCTGTCATAAAGCTCATCCCCGGCATCCTGCCATGTATCCTTTGCTTCCTTTAAATCCTTGATATGCTCCAAGTCCTCCACCGTGCCCGGCATCATTGCCATGATGACCCCGGTGGTCTCAAAACTGTCCGTGCCGATACGCACCGTGTAGTCCCCATCCTCACCGGGCAGGGCCGTGAACACAACGGCGGTTGTTTCCCCCAGATTCTGGGTCTGGGAGCCTTCTGCTTCCACACTGTAGCATTTCCCCATGTCCACGGGCACAGCTACCATGAGCATCATGTTGTTGCGGTAATATTCCCCTGCATTGTCATTGGGCTCCGCCTTAATGTTAATCTCCACCAGGCCGGACGCTCCCGCCAGCTTATCGCCGTCCGTGGGGACGCCGTTCAGCTTATAGGACACATCAAAATCCCATGGCAGGGTTATCTGGCTTTTATCAAGGGCGCATTTGTAATAGAAACGCTCCTTCTGGGCCTGCGGGAAATTCCAGGTCACGGTCCCGTCCCCCAAATCAGGGACTGTCTGGTTGGACATATTGGTTACGTCCAGATAGGTGCCGTAGTCCGTAAATTCCGTCCTGCCATTAAGGTTTAAGCCTTTTACCACATTAATCTTATCCGGCCTTCCGTAATAGTCCAGGTTAATATACATGGTCTCATCCACATCCACAGCCGCCTCCGCGCCATATGCCGGCACGGCTCCGCCTGCATTGGTGCAAAGCAGGACCGCGGCCAGGCCTGCTGTCATGATTCTTTTATATCTATACCTCATCACTATCCACCTCCGCTGGTATATTCTTACTTCTGTTCCCCATGGACATCTTATTGGCAATGGTTCCCAGTCCTGCCTTTAACAGGGCCTTGCGCTTCTCATGCCGTTTCTTCAAATGCTTCTGCAGACGGTCCCACTCATTGCTGGTAATGATACGGTCAAAGAGCACTAGCAGGGCCGGCAGGACGGTCAGCACCAGAATCACGCTGAACAGACCGCCCCGTCCGATTAAATGGCCCAAATCCCCGATTGCAGCCGTGGTGGATATAAAATGTATGATATATCCGGCCAGGATGATGATGGTGCCCGATGTAAATATGGACGGGCAGGACAGCATCAGGGCTTCAATACACGCCTCCTTCTTGGGAAGGCTCTTGCGGGCAGACACATAGTTGTTGGTCAGCAGGATGGAATAATCCACCGTGGCTCCCAGCTGTATGCTGCTGACTATGATATATCCCATAAACACCATGGTGTCCCCCTGAAGATACGGCATTGCCATATTCAGGAAAATAGCAACCTCAATGGGTATCATGACTACCACCGGTATGATAAATGAACGGAAGCTGAACATGACGACCAGGAACACGCCCAACAGCGACAGCATATTTACCCTTGAATTATCCGAGGTAATGGTGGTCTTGATATCCTGTGTTGAGGGCGTCTCACCCACCAGATAGGAATCTTCCGGATAATAGCGCTTTATGATATCCTCGATTTCCTGGGTGCACCTGAACGCCTGGTCGCTTTCTGTCTTTGTCCTTATGTACACCAGCATCCTGCACGAATTCCCGGTATGAAGTTCGCTTGTGATGGAATAGGGCAGGAATTCCTCCGGTATTCCCTGGGGCAGTGTATTAGCCATGGACATCACGCTCTTTACATAAGGCAGATCCTCGATTTCATCGGACATTTCCTTTTCCAGCACCGGCGATGTGTTGGGGTACAGGGCCAGGAGCATGTTGCTCCGACCAAACATCCGGGATATTTCCTGATCATCCGCGTACACCTGCGTCCCTTCGCTGGCGCCAACCGCGCTGTTGCCATACAGGAAATCATTCATTCCCTGGGCCACGTATGCCGGAGGCGTAAGGAGCACCATGATGATAAGGGCGGCATACCGCATGCGGTACACCCATTCGCTGAACTTGCGGAAGCTTGGAAGGAAGGGGCGGTGCCTGGTCCTGTCATTCCACTGCGTAAACTTAAGTATCATAGCCGGCATGAAGAATACCACGGTAATCAGGCTGAAAATAATTCCCTTTGCCAATACCAGGCCCATGTCAAATCCAATGGTAAACTTCATGGACACCAGGGCCAGGAAGCCCACCACAGTTGTCAGGCTGCTGGCAAAAATGGAATTAATGGCAGCCTCGATGGCATTGACCATGGCTGTTTCTTCCGGCAGCCCTTTCTGCCTTTCCCTGGAAAATGCATCCAGCAGGAAAATGGAGTAGTCCATGGACGTTGCCAGCTGCAGCACCATTGCCACGTTATTGGTCAGGAATGACACGGTGCCTATGAAAATATTGGTGCCCCGGTTGAGAAGGATAGCCACGCCCATGACCAAAAGGAACAGGAAAGGCTCCGACCAGGCCGATGTGGTAAGGCACAGCACTGCGAAAATCATGATGACCGCCACCGTGAGAATCAGGTTCATCTCGCTTTCCACATTTTCCGTCAGGGACTTATTCTGGACCGCCATGCCCACATAATATCCCTTGCCGCCGGTGATGGCCTTCATCTCATCAATGGCCTGCGAAGTCTTCTTGGCCGTATCCCCTTCATCAAAGGTTATATCCATGACAGCGCATCCATCCTTATAGTAATCCTCGATATCCTTCTGGTTGATGAAGTCCTCTCCCGCATAGACATTAACCGTGCTGTCACACCACAGGATCTGGTCCACACCGTCCACGGCCTCCAGCTTATCCTTATACTGCTTTGCCTCGTACAGGCTTACATCCTTAATCATCAGCCGCGCCGTGCCGGGATATCCGAACTCCGCCTCCATCTGGTCCAGCCCGATGCAGGACTGGGCGGTTGCCGGGAGATACTCCGTCAAATCATAATTCACGTTCACAAAAAGCATGGCTATGAGGGAGAAAATGCACCCGGCCACAAATACGCTTTCAATCCATCCCTTTTTATGTATGATGAAACCGGCCAGACGGGCTGCCGGCGATACTGTCCCGGCTGCCTCCTGTCCCTTTACCCTGTGTAATCTGTTCTTAATCCTGTCAAACAGTCTCTGTCCCATGTTCCATGCTCCTTACATCACCGCATCAGTATTATCATGAAATAATGTGCCCCGTCCTTTTCCGCGTGTGCCATGCCCAGGCTGCGGTAATACTCCAGGGCGTATTTCCTGTCGCCCTTCCCGTCATACCGGTCCCCTGTCTTTGCCATCACCTTGGAAAATGCCTCCGCCCCGTCCTTACAGTTCCTAATATAAAGCTCCAGGCACGTGGCGTTCTTGCGGTAGGGAACCGTGGCCAGATAATCATTTACCGTTCCCTCGCCAGGTATCCTGTCATCCATATAACCGCCTGCCATGGCCGCGTGAAGCCGGTGGTCCGCTGCCTTGTTCAGGTTCATATCCATCTTAAAGCCCGCATAGCGGTCATACACCCGGTGCATATCCCCGTCGTATTCCTCTTCCCTGTAAGGATGTTCGTCAAAATAACGTTCCCTTTTCTCCTCATTCAGGTCGTCAAAAAGCGACTGGGTTTCCTCGTCATAACAACCTGCATCATATGCTCCGCCGCCCGAATTCTCCACCCACTGCGCAGATTCCAGGGCCCCGCCCTTAGAGAATCCATAAACCCCGTTGTCCAGGACCAGCTCCCCCAGGTTCATGCCTCCGTCCTCATGGAAGTAGTACCATTCCCCGTCCACTTCCCGCCATCCCCGGACCATTGCCCCGTTTTCATCCAGGTAGTAGGTCCGTCCGTCTGTCTGCAGCCATCCTTTCTGTAATGTGTGGTCGGCATCCATCCAGTACCAGTCTTCCCCTGATTGGTTCCATCCGGGAACCATGGAATAGGGCAGATTGGGCTGGGCTGCGGATGTGCTCTGGCCCGCGGATGTGTCCTGGCCTGCAGATATGCCCTGGCCCGCGGATTTGCCCTGGCCTGCAGATATGCCCTGGCCCGCGGATATGCCCTGGCCTGCGGATACACGTTCCTCTGCCTCGGCACAAACCGCTCCCAACCCAGGATATATTGCGAGTACCGTGACCGACAGCAGAAGCAAAAAGCATTTTCCAACATATTTATTGTAGTACATCCTGTCATTCCTCCCTCAATCCGGAATCTGAACAAGCTAGAATCTGGCAAAATCCGTATGTATCTATATAAATCTATTATACGTCTTTTGTTCCAATAAGCAACTTCCATTTTATTAATTGACATTTGTTTATTAATTGACTATAATGGATTATACTAAGTTATGGCAAAAATACAATGATTAATTTCAAGGTTTTTGACCATTAATAAACACTATTTCATTTTTTGTCCAGGAAAAATTTGTTAAAAATATGTAAACTCCAGGGAGCCAAGTGCTCCCTATCCCTGTACACCAAAGGAGGATAAAATCATGAGTACAGAATCCATGGACCGAAGGGTCCGGAAAACCAGAAGACAGCTGCGTGAATGTCTCATTTCATTATTAAAGGAAAAGAAGGTCCAGGATATAACGGTCCGGGAACTGACGGACATGGCTGATTTGAACCGGGGCACTTTTTATCTTCATTACAAGGATGTGTTCGACCTTCTGGAAAAGACCGAAACCGAACTTCAGGACGAATTTAACCAGCTGGTATTAAAGCACGATGCCGTGGATCTGAAGCAGAGGCCAGCCGTGATTTTCAATGAAATCTACACCCTTGTATATGAAAATGCCGACCTGATAGAAATCCTGCTGGGTGAAAACGGCGATTTGAACTTTGTGAACCGGCTGAAGCAGCTGATCCGTGAAAAATGCCTGAAGGACTGGATGGAAGTATTCCGCTCCGGCAACGCGGCTGCTTTCGACGCATTCTTTTCCTTTATCGTGTCCGGCTGCGTGGGCATTGTCCAGTACTGGCTGCAGACAGGGCTTAAGGAAACGCCCATGCAGATGGCCAGGCTGACGGAACAGATCATCACCCAGGGGATTGGGGTCCTGGAGATTGACCCTTATGCCTGACATATATCTATCTGATGGGTACCGGAGGATGACAGACAGTAATGCCGGAGCATTTTCAGCGCAAGGTAATACCAGACAGTAATGTCAGGGGAAGTTCCGACGAAAAATTGTCAAAGCAAGTTCAAGCAAGTCCACATGAAAAATCCGGATGAATTTTCTTCCATGTTATGATATGATGGTAAACGTGTAAAATTCATTTATGACAGGAGTATTTCATGGAATCTAAGAATCTATATACAATAACAGCCACGGTCCGCATCAAAAAAGGCCAGGGACGCACGTTGAAGGCTGGCGGGGCGTGGATTTACGACAATGAGATTGATGCCATTACAGGGGAATTCCGGAACGGGGAACTTGTGTCCGTGGAAGACTTTGACGGTTTCTTCCTTGGACAGGGTTTCATTAATACCAACTCCAAGCTGACGGTGCGTATGCTGTCCAGGAAAAAGGGCGCGGTCATAGACGATGCCTTTATTGAAATGCGGGTAAGGAATGCATGGGAATACAGGAAGGCCACCGTGGACACATCCAGCTGCCGGGTCATATTTGGCGAAGCCGACTTCCTTCCCGGCATTGTCATTGATAAATTCTCCGATGTGCTGGTTGTGGAATCACTGGCGCTGGGTATTGACAGGCTGAAACCCGTGATAGTGGACATGCTCAGGAAGGTCCTGTCCGAGGACGGCATAACCATCCGCGGCGTATATGAAAGAAGTGATGCCAAGGTACGGCTCCAGGAAGGCATGGAGCGGTACAAAGGATTTATCGGCGAACCATTTGACACCAAGGTGGAGATTGCGGAAAACGGCGTCCGCTACATGGTGGATGTGGAGGACGGCCAGAAGACAGGTTTCTTCCTGGACCAGAAGTATAACCGTCTGGCCGTGCAGAACCTGTGCAGGCGCATCCTGCCGGACAGGGTATTGGACTGCTTCACCCACACGGGTTCCTTTGCGCTGAACGCCGGACTGGCCGGTTCTAAGGAAGTACTCGGCGTGGACGCTTCCCAGCTAGCCGTGGACCAGGCCAGTGAGAACGCACGGCTCAACGGGATTGGGGACAGGGTGCATTTTGAATGTGCGGATGTGTTCGACCTGCTGCCCAAGCTGGAACAGGAAGGCCAGAAGTTCGATGTGGTAATCCTGGATCCCCCTGCATTCACAAAGTCCAGAAATTCCATTAAGAACGCGGTAAAGGGATACCGTGAAATCAACCTCCGCGGCATGAAGCTGGTAAAGGACGGCGGCTACCTGGCCACCTGCTCCTGCTCCCATTTCATGGACCCGGAACTGTTTACAAAGACCATCCGGGAAGCCGCGGGAAACGTCCATAAACGGCTGCGTCAGGTGGAATACCGGACCCAGGCCAGCGACCACCCAATCCTTTGGGCAGCAGATGAGAGTTATTATCTGAAATTTTATATTTTCCAGGTTTGTGATGAGAAGTGATCGGAAATGATAGAATCTGCATAATTCCACTGGGATATGCATAGTTTTATGGAATGTGGATAGATTATAGTAAGGGTATCAGGTCAGCGGGTTGTCTGCCGGCCTGGTACTTTTTTGGTGTATTTGATACTTTTTTGCTTGTTTTAGGTTTTATTGTTTATAGATTCTAAAAGCCCTTTTTTGGGGGGACTTGTGGTGTATCGCAGGTGTATTTATGTTGCTCCATGCAGCATTTATACTGACCTATGAGGCATTTATATTGGCTTTTGCCGCATTTTATATTGCCCTTGGCCCCACTTATATTGCTATCATAATAGTCGCTTAACAGCTATATTCCTGAAATGGAGGTTATATGTTCTGGCTGATTATCATTATACTGTTTCTTATTCTTGTTGCATTTGCCCTATATTGCTGCGCCTGTAATACAACTCCATATGACCGTGAAGTGGACGATGAACAGCAAATGGAATATCTGCGCCAGTACAAAGAAAGTCATGGGACCCTTCGTAACAGAAAGGATAAACAGGTTTTTTGAATGGATGTTTTCATTCATTCGTTTTCCCGTCTCCATGGTGGATTCTCTTTAATCCGGCCAATTTTGTCAGTATTGTCATATGTTCAAAACCCATTAGTCATTTGCAAAATAATAATCCAGGCAGTATTTTAAACATTATCCATATTCATTTGATTTCCGGAACCGGAATAAACCAAACAAGGCCCCAACTCCTGCGCCTATGGTATTCATCAGAATATCATCCACCTGAAAATGCCCGCGCTGGGTCAGAAGCTGGGTTATCTCTATGGTAAGGCTGAGACAAAAACCAGCAAATACGCAGACCGGTATGCGTCTCAAACATTTCCACATCTTGGGAACCAGAAAACCAAAGGGGATGAACAGAAGGATATTCTCAATAACATAGGCATTGTCATGAGGTCCACCCAGGGTCTCAAACAGCGTCAGGCTGATTCCTGTCCTGGAGCCCGGTTCGCGCTCAAATATGGTTATGATGAATATCATGACAAAGTAGATGATGCAGAGAATGCTTAAAAAGGTCCTTCTCCTGTTCCGTGAAAAAACCAGCAGGACGCCGCCTATTAAAATACCTGCTGCAAGTGCAATGGGTAAATACTTTAATTCTATTAATATGTCTTTCAGGATGTACATCCAAGTCCGTTGAGATAAAAGGTTCAATCGTAACTCCTAACGAAAAAATCATATCATGAAAATGCATCCGCCCACGCTTCGTTTTCCTGTCAACATCATTGCAGGCCAATGCCTTTTACTTACTATAGTTCCTGGTACCAGATATGTCAAGAAAGTCCTGAGTTAAAACCTGGAATCCGGAACTAAAACCGTGACAAAAGACCATGATTAAAACTTACGTTAAACTTGATGTTTCCATGGTTTTCGGTAAAATGACAGGAGGGGGGGACTTATTGTCCCATACAAATGATAGAGAGCGAGGTACCTCAATGCAGGATACAAATGATGAAATAGAAATCTATATACCTGGCCTTCTCCATTCAATCTGGGACCTTCGCTGGATTATCTTATTCCTTATGGTGCTGGGAGCCCTGGCCGGCACTGCCCTTTCCCTGGACGGAGGGACTACTTATGAAACCAGGGCTTCCATGATTGTAAATGCCCGGAATACCAATGATGTCTATCAGAACGGGACCCCTGTCCCCAAAAATGAGGATATACAGCTTGCCAGGAACCTTGTGAAAACCGTACAGCTTCTGGCAACCAGCAACCGGGTGCTGGAATTAGTCCTGGACACGGATGAATATAGGGATATATCCCTGGAACAGTTAAAATCAGGCATTAACGTGACCATAGAGGATGACACGTCCTTTATGCAGCTTACCCTGCACTGGGAAAATCCACATGAGGCAGTGGACTTACTGAACCGTCTGATGAAGGTGCTTCCAGATGTCATGCTGGAGGTAATGGATATCGGCTCTGTCAGCGTCATCGATACCCCGGGGCAGGCCACAGGCGTCCCATCCGCCTCATTTCGGAATACAGCAATCGGAACAGCTGCCGGGCTGCTTATGGCTGTGTACTGGGCACTGTTTACTACCTGTTCGTTCCCAAAATCCGCAACAACAGTTCCCTGGAGGCCCTGGGCCTTGATATAATCGGGGAGAGACCTTACATAGACTCCAAAAAGGAAACCGCCGATGGATATCTTGACAACAAAAACCTGCCGCAGGAATATCAGGTGGCTTACGGACGCATGGCAGCAGTATTCCGCTATCTCACTGAAAAAGAAAACCAGCAGGTCATTGCCGTTACCTCCAGTGTCCCGGGAGAAGGCAAATCAACCGTTGCCTACAATCTGTCCCTGCGTCTGACCGAACTTGGATGTAAGGTGCTGCTTCTGGATTTTGATTTCAAAAAAGGCGTGCTTTACCAACTGGCCAGAAACCACAAACCCAAGGATGGTGACAAACGCACCCAGCCCCGGACAGGCGAAAACTTAAGGCAGCAGGTGGAGCGGATGTATAATGGGATTTATACCATACAGGGATTCAATCAGGAAAACATTTTCCATGCCGACAACCAGGTCTTCCCCACCATCCGCGCCATGAAGGATACCTATAATTATATCATCATCGATACCCCTCCGGTGGGTACCCTTTCTGACGTACAGCAGATGCGCGGTCTCATGGACTGCGTGCTTCTGGTGGTGCGGCAGGACTGTGTGTTGCGCAGCTCCGTGGAAGAATCCCTGGAATTTTTGAAGAAATCAGGGATTGCTGTGGCGGGTGGGATATTGAATTGTAAAACGGGGATTATGGGGGGTGGGTTGAAGCATGGGCGGGGGAGAAATGGGCCGTCGCTTTGAATGGAGGATGGCTTTTTGGTTTTTCTTATAAAAGCAAAAACGGGAATTTTTTTGGTTGCGGGTAGGTGGGGGTGGATTTCTTAATGTCCATTGGGGTTAGCATAATTATGAAAATTATGATTATCTGGTGACTTATTTTTATAACAGTATTTATGAGTAATACATTTGGTTTTTATAATATGAAACATTTATTATTGGATAAAACCCGGAAAAAATATTTATATTCCAAATATTAGTTTCATTTTTTAATGTTTTTAATGTTTTTTAATCTTGGATGTTTTTGCGATAGAATTAATCGAATTTAATTCTTTACCTCGTAACTCCCCGGCCGAGACCGTTTCAAAGTTTGTGTAAACTCAAAAAACTGAAATAGGATAAGTTGATAGTTGCGAAGGGCAAAGCCATCTTTCTGGGTCTTTCCCTTTGTTTGTATTATAATACGGATTCTTGGTATGTCAAGCAGGGCGGCTCAGGCAACCCGTCAGCCGGCCCACACCGCTTATAATCAGGACAACCGTTCTTCAAAAAATATCTCCGGCTGCGAATGGATTTGCCCCCAATCCTAAAAGGTACCCCGTCCATTTCTTCATAATATCCATCTTGTGAGATATAGCATTTTTAAAAGGCTGTCATCGGATGGGAATACCGTCTTGGATTTCGTCACCTTTCGCAGCTGACGGTTAAATCCTTCAATGGTATTTGTCGTATGGATTAGGCATCTGATTGTCTCTGGATACATAAAATAGGTGGATAGATATGTCCAGTTATCACGCCAGGACTAGGCGATTTTGGGATATTTCCCACTCCATTTTTCATCAAAACTGTCCCATTCCGATAAGGTGGTTTCCTCGGTCGGTGCCGCATACATTTTCTTCAAATCGGCCATCCGGGGTTTGATTTCTTTGTAGGAGACAAAACGGGTGGTATTGCGGATTTGATGGATGATGCACTGCTGGATTTCTGTCTGGGGATAAACGGCTTCTATCGCCTGTGGGAAACCAGAAAGCCCATCGATGCACGCAATCAGGATATCCTCTACACCCTGGTTCTTTAATCCGTTCAGAATAGAAAGCCAGAATTTGGCGCTTTCATTCTGCCCAATATACATACCAAGGACATCCTTCCTCCCGGACATATCAATCCCTATGGCGATATACACGGCCTACTTTACGATAGGCAGGAGAGGGTACCCGATATGGGATTTTCCGCGACAGGGAACTGCCATTACTGGCCAAGCTACCGGCTACCCCTCATGAACTGGCGGAATGGAAACAAGCCACCGTTCATTTCAATTATCACATATCCGTTGACGGGATGCCATACTCCGTCCCTTACGGATTCATCAAACGCAAGGTGGATGTCCGGATAACCGATACCGTTATTGGGATTTTTCACAATCACAACCGCATTGCCTCTCATTGCCGCTTATTTGGACGAAAGGGGCAGTACATCACCGTTACGGAACACATGCCGGACAATCATCAGGAATACCTGGAGTGGAACAGTGACTGATCCATAAATAGGCTGGGCAGGATAAAACGGAATGGAGACACAGGTCTCCGATGCTGTAGCAACTCATAACAAGTACGCCATCACCCACGCTGACTATTACAGGAGGTAAGAACCATGACCAACCAGGGCACGATTGACAAACTTATTGGAATGCGCCTGACTTCCATGTCAGATGGCTTTGTCACACAGATGAATGACATGAAGATGAAGAACGTCCCGTTCGAGGGCCGTTTTGGACCTCTGGTCGACATCGAATACAACAACCGCAAGAGCAACAGCCTGAAGCGCCTCATCAAAGGTGCCAGTTTTGACCAGCCAGAGGTACGATTCAGCACTGAGCGAATAAATGTAACCTATTAATTGGCGTCCCCATCCTGGAGATTCGCTTTTCCAGGATGGCGGCTCCGCCGCACATATATCGGTTTCCTTTTGCCCGGACTGACGGTTTCCAGTCCTCCGGACAGGCGGTTTCACCGCACTGGTATATCCACCGGGCTGGTGGTAAAAAACTGCCCGAAATACTCACATATCTCGATTTAAAGAAAAACACTCATAAACTTCATGTCTTTATCACACTTAATAGTCCAGATAACACATTATATTCATAGTTCCTATATGTAATAAATACTGATATTGTAATAATACATAAGTATGCCAATCCACCAATTACTGCATTTGGTATTAATAATCCACAGAACAAATAAGTTCCAACAGAAAAAAATATTAACAGATTCTCGGCAAGCTTACTTTTAATATCTTGATTCCTAAAAAAGCATATTATATACCATACCATTGCTGTACACAAAGTTGCAATCGCGAAAATCTCTATTGTTTTGGAGATAAAATAATAAGCTAACAAATCTGTAATTACTGCTATGCCTAGAATAAATAACATTTGATAAAAATAATATTTTTGTTCATGATTTGCTTTATATAAATTAACATATATGGCTTTTATTACAAAATAGAAGGCATGAGCAGCGATTAAGAAGAATAAGCTCACTATAGAATTTTCGTATTTGTTCAGCCATATTTGAATTATTAATTTTACAGGAAACGATATAGAAATTATATATATACTAATAATTATACAACTGGTTTTCATTTTTTTTATATTTAGTACATTCTTCTCTTTACATAAATAACTGTAGAAAGCTATTGTTATTGCAGAAACACAAATATTAAAAAGATTTTCAATACTCACAGCAAAGGAATAATATGAAAAATCTTTCAGTGTTAAAAATATTTGAATACACCATCGATCTATACTCACAATTAAAACTGATGCTAAATTACCTAGTAATAAAGAGATGCCCGTTTTTATATTTAACACTAAATTTTTAATATCTAAAATAGATAATTTTATACCACCAAATACCTTAATGCAATATATTTCCAGTGTCATAAATACCAATAAATTGGAAATTACTGTGACAAATATATAATAAACATAATTATCTGTCATAATAATTTTTAG
>ENA-UOJP01001006-UOJP01001006.1-human-gut-metagenome-genome-assembly--contig:-C102-NODE-1006-length-40003-cov-50.555973_pt1 | contig 40003 bp, 54 predicted proteins | sample MGYA00242353_ERZ723900 | MGnify/ENA metagenome assembly ERZ723900
GAAATAATCATGGTATGCCTTCTTATTGTTCGCAACCAGTTTAATACTTTCCTTCAAATTAACAAACCTCCCTTGTTACTAATATGGGTACAATTGTTAATTATCATACTACAATGCAGATAGCAAGTAAAGGGGGAAACATTGAAAAAGGCAGGCTAACGGTCTGCCTTTTTTGCTCTCTGCCATATTATTTCAAATTCTATTTCTTTGTGTTCTCCTCCTTCTCTTTTTCTTTGGCCGCTTTTCTCCAGCTTGAATAATCAGTTCCGCTGTATATATTTTTTCCGTCCACCCTCAGTACATTTAATTTTGCCTGGATTGCTTCATATTCTTTACGGTTCCCCTCCAGATATGCCGCTATCCATTTTTCTTTATAGGACCGCGTGATGGATGACTTAATGCTGCTTATAGCCTCTGACTTTGTTTTCCCGGCTTTGGTTTTGCTGTCTATGATTTCAGCCGATATCGCTTTAAAGGCGTCCAGGCTTTTCACTGTATTGTCTACTTGCTCAACTGCTCCGAGGATATCTCTGGAAGAGTAAATGCTCCACTCTTCTTCATCTTCTTCCCCAGTCAGTATCTCACCATACAGTTCATCCGGATCTGTTTTCGCCTCTGCCTCCCAGTCTATCTCTTCCCCTGTATTGAGCTGATTGATTCTGGAATCAACCACGGAAGTTACCAGTTTTCCGGCATATCCCTCTGCGATTAGTTCACTAACAGCCGCTTTGTATGCTTCTGTATCGGCTCCCATTTTGGCTTGTGCTGCGGTTTCAATCCTGGGGTCTATATGGTCTTTCGATACAAGCTCATTCTTTATAGTATACTTGATTTTGTCGGATATGGTTTCATTATCAATTCCCGCCTTGTTCAGGTCGGTCTTGATTTTCTTTTGAAGCTCTTTTTTTCCGTTTCTCTGAGCTTCAATCATCATATCCACATACACTCCCAGATTTGCTTCGTTTTTTATCTCATACTTTTGTCGAGCCAATATATAATCATCCTCGATTCCTTTGTTGATATGCTGACTATATACATTTAAGGCCGTCTCTGCTTCTCTCATGATATTGCTGGCCGGCGTTCCAAAAAGGTTGCCAAGCATCTTAGATGCATATACGGCTGTATATTGCGGCGTTAGCGTATTATCTCCCTTTGCTAGCTTCATTATCTTATCTATTGCATATTTTATATCCTGAAATCCCTGGACATCCAGCCTATCAACTGAATATCCCTGTGCAATTGACACGATATCCTTTCCAAGTGGAACTAAACCAATAGGATTTGCTGAATCAATCAGGTTTTCCCAGAATGCATCACCATATTTTTCTGCTAAACTTTTATCCTTGTCATCGTCTCTTGGTGCTGTGGCAACCGATTTGAGTGCAGCTCCTAATATCAGAGTTGCGACAATAGCTCCGGCTGTTTTGGTTGCTTTCTCTATTGCCCCTTCCCGATGCTGCTGTATTCCTACCGCTGCCCTATAAATCATATTATAGGTGCTGGTAGGTTCTCCCATGAAAGCAGTTGCCATTTTTAATCCCAAGTCCTTCCTTCTCATAATCTGTGACCTATGGAGGACAGAATCTACAACCTGTGTTCTGTCTATGATTTCAGAGAATCGTTCTCCCACTTTCTTGTAGTATTCATCTGTCCCGTGCTTCAGTTCTTTATGTTTATCGCTTACCTCATTTTCGCATGCCCTCCATATACGATTCCAGGCAAATCGGTCTCCTCTTTCCGCCAGGCCCATTGACCAGTTTGTTATACGGTTCATCGTGCTGTCTGTTTCAAACATAATATCCTTGATAGACCTGCTCGTATTCATCTGGTAGAATCCCCAGTCTTTCCACTGTGCAATCGGAGCATATTTACAAATCAAGTCCCACTGGCCTTTTCTTGTCATTGTGAAAGCTCCACTTCCAAGGTATTTTAGGTCTATCTCTGCCATGGCACGCAGATATGATGCCGGCTGCTGAATTGCAACGCTGATACTTCCCGCCACTGCTGACGCCTTTTTATTTGACAGAAACTTTTCAAACAGATTGCTGTCTCCTCTAAAATCTCCATTAATATCATGAATCAGCGTCTGAATATAATCCTGGGCTGGGCTTCCCATGGCTCTCTCTATTTCCTGCTTAATACTGACCGATTTTTCCCGATTCTTATAGTTATATACTTTGTTGAAATCAGAAAGCGGGGCAAGGAATGAGCTATAAGTACTCATCTGGTCTATATGCCTGGAAAAGATATCAAGAATATCATCCATGACAACTGCATTATTAGCATTCTTTGTTGTATTTTTAGTCATCCCCAGATTCCGAATAGTGGTCTGCATATTTTTCAGATCCCCTTCTTTACTCTGGATATAATTTGCATCCGTTATGATAGGAAAATAGTCCCTGGCCGCAAACTTCTTATATCCATACATCAGGACGGAAGCTTCATTTCCCCAGTCTGCGGCCCGTGTTGATAAGAATTCCTGGATTGCATCTGCAAATTGCTTCTGCTTCGGCGTCAAAGTACTTGTGATGTTATCCACGTCCACCGGCGACACCTTTACCGGGGTATAGCTTTTTATGATTTTGGAGGGTTTGAATACGCCTTTCACGCTTGTATCCTTTGCAAGTTTGGGAGCGCTTCTTATTCCATCACCATATATATGCCCCCTGGCCTGTCCTCTTTTATTTGCCTCGTACAGTGACATGATTTGCGCGGGAGTTAAACTAATGTTTCCCCCTTTCACCTGGAAAGTTTGTCTTTTTGCTCTTGGTCCGGACCACTCCAGAATTTCTTTTCTGGTTATTTTCAAGTCCTTTTTCACGCCATCTATATAATCATACCCTTCTTTTAACATGGTTGTTTTTTTGTCTTTCGCTTCTCTAAATGTTCTATACATAGATTCCATGGCGCTTCCCATCTTCCAGAAGAATGTGTACGGGGTTATATTATCATAGTTAAGCATCTTATCCGCCAGCCCTGTTGTACCGCCATATTCCTGACGGCCACTTTCTCCTGCTATTTTCCCCAGGTCTCCCAGCGCCTTACCGGCCAGTTCTTCTACCTGTTCCGCCATCCGGTTTGCTTTCAGGTCATTCATTTCCATGATGGTTTTCTTCATAGAGCTTACCACCTTCTGCAAAGAATCTATTTCACGAGTGCTTAGGTCATCCAATCGCTCAATGTCATACACACGTTTCTTTAGCTCCTGCATCCGGTCAATTATATCTGGGTCGCAATCAAAATAGACGGATTCCTTATTATCTCCTTCCCATTCACCGCCATCTTTTACTGCTTCATAAAACTTCTGTAATTCGTCCCATGCCCTGGTACGCTGGGTTGGTTCCCCTTTCTGGTTCAGATATTTTGAACTGTAGTCAATGCTCTTTATAAATTCCAGTACAATCCCTTTTACTTCATCCGGTACGTGTTTCTTATTGTCCGGCTTCAAAAGCCAGTTCTGGATTGTCATCGTATCTTTGATGATTTTCTGCTTATTGGAGCTTTTCTGTTTGTTCTCTCGCACTTTCTGCATGCTTTCCACGTACTTTTTAGGGTTCAGGACGTATCTGACCTGGGCCTCCTGGCGGTTTAAGTCCCTGCCTCTTTCCATGAGTTCATTATATTCCTTCTTGGCTTCCTTCCATTCGTCCCCGGTTGCGTTCTTCATCCGTTCTTCTACACGCTTCAGCTGTCCCGCCAAGATCTGACGTTCATTGACGATATCAATATTGGCTTCACGAATTCCCTTTGTATATCGCTCCTTCAGTTCGGCTTTATATTGATTCAGTTTTTTATCGAAATCATTCTGGCACTTTTTCATTTTGGCTACATAGTCCGCTTTGGCCTGGTTCAGTTGGGCTTCCTTCTGGTCGACAAACGTGGGAATCTTATTCTGAATCTCGAAATAGGACTGTATAATCTCCTGGCCTACGATATAAGACATCTCGTCCATGTCCGCATGGTATGGGTTCTGGACATATTCCTTGGTCTGGTCAATGGCATGGGCAACGGCCATCAGCTGGTCGGCTGGATGGGTGATATCAGCAGGGAACAGTTCTGGGTGCTGTTCACTTAATTTCTGGTACAAGCTGTCAATCGATATGCCATCTTTACTCAGCGTGATTTTTCCGAAGTACTTTTTCCTGAAGCTTTCATATCCTCCCATTTCCCCTAGATCTGCCCTGTCCTGATCGGATAATTTGATCTTGGTATTCTTTATTTCCTTCCTGACGCCTTTATACATATCTGCCAATTCCGGGTATTGGCTCCGGGCTTGTTTCAGGATTCCCCTGGCAATCCCTGTAGCTGCATCCGTCAATCCGTCCCTGTCCACTTGACCTGTACTCCTGATGTATTCATACAGTTTTGTCAGATTGTTTCTCAACACTCTGTCGTTATAACTGCTCTGATATTTATCCAGGAAACTCTTAGCGATTTTCGCAATATCTTCCTGTCGTGTATCTTCCCTTGCGGTAAGTTTGAATTGTTCCTGTAACAGTTCATTTGCCTCTTTTAACACCTGGTTCTGCTCTTGCAAGCGTTTTACTTCGTTCGGGTCAATGTCTGCATCTTCCAATTGAAGCTTTACCTTCTCCGGCTGATTTTCTCCGTTGACATCCATCAGTTTATTGAATATACTATAGATAGGGAGAGAATGGCCGCCAGAAGTACTTTCGTCAATGGAAGGAAATACCTGGTCGAGAACGGCATTTTCTCCCACTTTTGTTGTATATACCGAATGCAGATACAGACGGTTCTTGTCCCGCAATTTTACGACCGCAAGCACATAATGTTCTTCTCCACCTATCTTTACTTTGGCTCCCACTGTCGCAGAATCATATCCACGGCCTTTCCAATTAACCTGATGGTCCAGTACTTCTCCTTCTCGTAACACATCTGGTACCGATTCAAATGCAATTGCTTTCAAGTCAGTAATACCATGCGCCAAATCATCTTTAATTGCCCGCTTATCCAGCAGGATTTCTCCGATGATATCATTATGTACCTTTCCACCAATGGAATCAAAAAAATCCCAAACCTGTTCTGATAGTTTCTTCTCTCCCCTTGGAAATTCTTTTCCAGACAGCTCTGCAACCGGCTCCATGTTCTTTACTTTTTTATAATTCTCTTCAATGCTTTCATCTGTCACCAATTCTGGTTTTTCCAAAGCGTACTGTTCCTTCTGCCCCTCTGCCTGTCCCTGTTTATCTGCTTTGTATGTTTCGCTGGCGTCTGACAGTGCATGCATCCAGGCGTCTCTGGCATCCTCATAATATCTCAGGTCCTCTTCCAATCCCTTTGCGGCTTCCCTGGTGCTTCCATTCTTAATCAGCTGTTTGATAGAATCAACCACATCACTCAGGAAATCCACGATTCTCTGTGCAATTGTTTTGTCCTTTTTGGCAATAGAATCAATAAACTTTGGGTCATTAAAGAACTTCTGCGTGGCGTCCGCCACAACCTCATCCATGATTTCTTCCCGCGTCAACTCCTGTCCGGCCTCTGCGTACCTGTTTTCATAGCTCTCCATGAGGTTTTCCAAGGATGTGTTTTCCGATTTCATAACGGCTTCCACGGCTATCTCTGTATACAGCCTATATCCCTTTGGCGCATACTTCTTGATATGGTGTGTCAGTTCATGGGTAAGAGTGCCGTTGAAATCGTTGCTGTTAATGGAGATAGTGATTTCTCCATTTCCATAAGAGCCGGCCGCGTTGGTCTGTCCCAATCCATCCACCAGATTAATTTTTAAACCGGTCATCTTTCCTATATGCTCTGCCACTTTACGCTGCGGTGTAGTTGCGCTTTCCGATACAGTTCCCAACCCTCCAGTCCTTGGGATTCCCTGGGGAACGGTTTTGGGCCGGCCGGTTTTCAGGTCTATATTGTTGTCCGTGTTGTAATCCTGCGCGCCGGCTTTATATGCATCCACAAACTGTTCATTCGTTAGTACGCTCATAATGGCCGAGCGTTCTGCAATATCCATGCTCACGTTATAGTAACCTGCATCGTAGGCACGCCCAAAAGCTTTATTGTAGGCAGACAGCTCAATGCTGCCGTCATATCCTTTCTGTAATGCCGCCTGGCCATTCTTCCCATATGGCTTTCTATATGCTTCTGTCTGATTCGGAACAGCCTGGCTGGCCACTGTTTGATTCACAGCCGGTTTCTGTGTTGGTTCCGTCTGGTTTTGAGCTTTGGTCGGCGCTTCCTCTGGCTCATTATACGGCTCGTATTCGGCTGTTTCGGGTTCGGTGTAAGTTTGTTCATCCGCTTCCGTTCCTGTGGCCTGCTGGCTATTCTGAACGTTTTCCCTGGCTGCTTTTTCCTCGTTATGGCGCATGGTGTTTTCCATAAACTGCTGAAACCGTATCGCATACTCTGCCTTCTCGCGGTTAGAAACAAATTCCTTGTTGGCCTGTTTGGCCGCGTATTCCTCTGCCATTTGCTTCAGCTTAGATGCTTCCTGATAATCTGCCGGATCTGCGTAGCTTTCCGGCTTAATATCTGACAAGCCATTGACATAATCACGATAGTCTGGGTTGATGCTCTTTCCATACTGATTTATAGCCCGATTGTTTGATATGGCCCCAGGCGCATTCAGGATACCAGCGGTCAAGGCACCTAACGCAAAATCTTCCCATGTCTGAGGGTCTTTAAGGTCTCCAGCAAGGTCCAGATTGTCTCCGTATATCATGCTCTTTCTGACGGATTCCGTCAGGTCCTGCACGGCCTCCTGAGTTCCTTCTGACAGCATATCACCACCATAATTAGCCGCCCCAAGGACTGCCCTACGGATTGCCGGATTTTTTGCTAAAGCATTTGATATGCCCTGTTTAGCTGCCTGGCCTACTTTACTGTTCTTTAATACCTTCCCTACGGCTCCGCCGCCATAGGCCGCGATACCGCCCAATAGCCAGTTGGTTACATATTCATCGGCGGCAGTAAGGGCCGCGTTCATCTGGGCCCCCTCAACCGGACGCCCTTCCATGATATCCTGCCGATAGGTTTGACCGGCCATTTGAGCTGACATTATGCCGCTTCCCACAGCCCCCTTTGCCGCCCAAGCGGACAGTTTTCCACCAAGTTTTCCTATAGTTCCCGCGGCTCCAGCGCTTCCTGCGCCTCCCGTTGCCGCTGCAATTGCAATAGATGGAGCCAGGTTTCCAAGACCGGACGCAAGGTTGTAAGCTAATCTTTCAGCGCCTCCAGCCTGACTATTTAGCAGCTCCTGGTAATATTCGGATTCTGTGATGTTGTAGTCCGGCTGTCTGCCTAATATTGCATCCGGCAGGTGTCCGATTCCTTTCACAGCGCTTTCCGCACCTATTCCAAATGATTTTCCAATATTGTACGGAATCTTTATGGGATCTGGTACGGTCGTTTCGTCTCTGGCGTATTTATCCTGCGCGCTTCTCAGGTTGATTGTATCTTGCAGACTATCTAGGTATTTATCTGCCGCCCCCCTTCCGGCCTTTTCAAATACATAGTCATATGTATATCGCTCTCGCTCGGTCATAAGGGCATACTTGCGCAGCATATTATCGCTTTCCGAGCCTACTCCCATAGTTCTTTTTAGGGTTTTCTCCCGAATGTCCTCCTGGGTTGCCCCGTCTTTTCCCCACATCTTTTCCATTTGCCTGTATGCATCTTCTACTGGATTGGATGTTTTCTTCCAAAATTGGGCGCGCTCCATCCATGAAGGGTCATTCGCTTTGGCTTTTTCAACGGTTTGGGCAAAGTCTGGTTCATTAGGTAGGTCAATGTATCGCTTAAACTGATATCCATCCTGATACCCTACCTTGTCCAGAATTCTTTTAGATGCTTCACGTTCCTGCTCCTCCTTTTTTCTTCTGGAGATTGCAGTCCTTGTTCTTGATTCAATTGTTTGCCTACTGGTTGTATCCTGCATAACAGGAGCGTACGGTGTTCCACTGTTCTCATGTTTTCCTGTCAGATAAGAGGATAATATCGGTGTTCGGTTCTGCGGAAGGCGCGCATACTCTTTGGCTGCCTGTTCTCGGTCCGCACGGAAAAAATCAGACTTTTCTTTCGAGTGATCCTGCTGAACCGCTTGTTTTAATTGCTCCTGCTGCTCCCTCTCTCGTTCTCTTTCTCGTTCTTCCCGGCGCGCCAGGAAGGTGTTGACCGGCGTCGCCGGCTCCTCACTTCTATTTCTTCTGGTTGTACTGCCCGTTCTGCTTTCCTGTTCCTGTTTTTCTTTCAGTCTACTGCTAAATGACATATTGCCTCCTTAATTCATTCCCAGTCTCCGATAGATTTCATCTGCTTCATCTTCGCTGATTTTCTTATTTTCATAGAATCGGTTCAGATACTCAAATACCTCATTTTCATCATGTGTCTCTGCATAGGCCGCCGCATAATCATAATATTTATTCACGTTTCCCTCCGACCCCTCTTTTATGGCTTCATTTGCCTGAGACGTGATATAGTCCGCTTCTACCGCAGACAAACCATATTGTTTTTTCAGATAATTTGATACAGTAGCGCTTTTGTATTTATGTGTATCGTTTCCATCCGTACCACTCAGCATATTTTTAGCTTTAGTAAGGTAGGCATTTGTGTTGCTCTTGCTGCTCTTACCGCTTCCTCCCCCGCCTCCGCTCCTGGCTTTAGAAGCCGACAGTGCAAGCTGCTGCTGTTGGAGAGCGTACTGAAGTGCATCCTGCTCTTTCTGGTAATCAAATTGTGTCTGCCAGTTCTGCTGCGCCAATGCATCCTGTGTTTTCTTGTATGCATATTCCTCTGCCCAGCGCTGGGCATCCTGGTTGTACTGATACTCTCCAAAATCCTGCGCATATGTACTATCATACCGGCCGGCATAATAATTAAGGTCGTTGTAGTAATCGTTGACCGTATCCCTATACCTGCTATAGTCAATGCTGTCCTGGTTATTGACCATTCCAAGCTGGTTATACAGTTCCTGACCTTCGTTAAGGTATTGCTGATACACCCTATCATAGATATCCATGGTCTTGTCTCCCAGCTGGCTCATGTAGTTATCATATGCCTGCTGGCCGGCTGCTGTGGCATAGGTCGATCCATATCCGCCTGTCATACCGGATATGTTACCGATCGTGTCACGCATGGCCTTGTTTCCCTGCTGCATATACTGTTCTCTATAATTTTTATATAAATCCGTATCATACACGCTGTTGGGGTCGAATTGCTTCCGGTTCAGGATGCTGTTTACAATGCTGTCTATCTGACTGTCGTACTTGCTCACATAGGCCCCCGGTTTATCGTCCTCCAGGTCGGCCAGCTTATCTGCATAGCTGTTTACTCTGTCCGATGGCGTATACTTCTGGTACTGGTATCCAGTCAAGTACTGGCTGTTTTTGTTTTCGGCACTTGCATTGTTTACTGGCGTTATGGTTACATTACTTCCTGTTGTTGCCTGATTGGTTGCCTGTGGACTGGCTGCACTTCCTTTACTTCCGCTTTGCAATGCCCTCAACAGGTTTGTGTTCTGGGCGGCTGTTCCGGCATAGTTGGTAATTCCATACTGGCTTGCGAGATTTTTTCGATTGTTATAGGAGCTGTCCTGTCCTTTGCTTTTCAAATAATCGACAATGCTTGCTACTGCCATATTATTTTCCTCCTTCCTCTTCTACTTTTTCTCCGTTGGTCAATATATTGTTTATGGATAAAAGAAAGTTCGCCTGCTGTATGCCTTCCACCCGCAGTTGATTTAACAGCATCAGAGCCATATTGATTTTTTCTTCTTCAAATGCAATCTTTACCATATATTTTCCTCCTTCATTCGGTTTATTTCCTTTTCCAGTTCATCCAATTCTCTCTGTTGGGCCCGGATGGCCCCGGCATACAAAACACTATTAGTGCTGTATGGAATTGACAGATATTCCCCTCCATGGTCCACCAAGGGCAGGTCTGTACCCAGTCTTTTCTGGAGTTCGTCTAAATCCTGGGCAATCTGTCCCATTCCTCTCTTTCCTGAATCCTTATAGGTAAATGTGACTGGTCTGAATCCCAGGACAAGCGCAAGAGCTGTCTGGTCGGGTATCTCCTCTATGTTTTCTTTTAAGCGCCGGTCCGACCGTTCTGTTAGAACCTCGCAGGATACATCATAGGTCGCATTTAGATATCGGCATGTAAGGGAACCTTCCACATTGGCATTTCCCGCAATGCGCATATAGTTGGAGTACAACAGCCCATTAACGCTTATCTGCCCGGAATAGGTAATTGCCTTGGTAGTAACAGCGCCGCTTTCGCTTACAACAAAATTGTTATTGATGTTGATGGAACCGCCATTAATGGTCCCGGAAAACTGAGCGGTTCCATCCTTGTATAACTTAAAATTGTTACTGTCTATGATAAGATAACCGCTCTTGAATGTGATAGTGTCCGTAGTGGCAGATATCTCTGAACACAGTTCTCCTGCGCTTACCTTCATAGAAATCTCACCATTCAGCACTCGGATTCCGGTTTCCAAGTCATTTTTCAGGTCCTTGAATTGGGTCAGAAATCCATCCATAGTAACCTCAAGCTGTGCAATGGTTGTATCCGTCTCCTGATACTTTAAAAGCGTTTCCTGCGTGAAGTTGTCCTCTGGCGTAAGGTTTCCCAGGGTATATTTCAATTCGCGGTTCAGCAACCGAACATAGCTATATACCTTCTTAATATCAGGATTTTGACCGCCCACTGCCGGCACGTTAAAGCTTGACACGGATCCGCTCCTTTCTTTCTTTGATTTCTTGTTTTATTGCTCCTATCCTCTCTTGGTTTTTCTGGATTGCTCGGGTATAGATGGCTCCATAGCTGCTGTATGGGAGGGCCAGGTGTTTTCCATGTCGTACAACCATTGGAAGGCGTCCTGCCTCTGTTTTACGATATAGATTCTGGGCAATACAGCCAATACCAGCCCGGCCGCTATCAATAAACGTGTATCGCGTTGGCACGATTGCCTTTAATGCTTCTGTCGCTTCCTGGTCAGATATAGGTTCAATCCATTTCTTACACCGTCTGTCTGATGTCTGGTGTACTCTTCTGCATGTAAGGGTTTCCGATATATAGGCATCGGCGCACGCTATGTTTCCCGTGACCGTATTTATTCGGTCATCATCATTGTATACGTCCAATTCATAAGCATATATTCCATTGGGAGGGTTTAATGTTTCTGTTGTGAATGCCCCGTCTACATAACAGCTTCCATCTGGATACACGATAAATTTCCCATCTATGTTGATTGAGCCACCTATGATATCCCCTGAAAAATACGCATTGCCCGCTTTATCCAGGGTCATGTTTTGAGCTTGTATGATGACCTGTCCTGTCTTAAGGGTGATATACTCCCCGTACAGCTCCATCCGTGACAGCATGGAATTTACCACGTCCCCGGAATCTACCAGGAGCGATATCTTTTCACGGGTTTGTTCCAGGCTTGTATGCATCCCGGTTTCATAGTCCAGCAAATCAATGATCAAGGCGTCTTTGCTGAAGCTTATTTCTCTAGTTTTATTCTTTCGACTATCCAGGACCTTCAGGACTGAATTATCCATATTGTCCTCCAGGGTCAGATTCGACAACGTATATTTTAAATCCCGGCTGAATCGATACAGTTTACTCATAACCTGGCTCATATCTGTTTCATCCTGGTCCAGCACCAACGGTTTAAAAACTGCCATGCCTCTCACTCCCATAACCTACATATTTACCTATAGCAATCAACGTAGCCGCCCCTCTGCCCTCCAGGCGATACCGGTATTTCTGGCACCGGTGTGGAATCACGTTGAGGACATAGGTACGATATGAAGCGGCCGTATAGGTGTATACTTTCTCCCAATCCTTCTGTTCATCATATTGCAGCAGGATATCCACCTCTGTCCCTGGTTCCAATTTCATGTTGAACAGGATTCGTTTTAAATACTTGAATTCTACGCTTCCATCCAGCATGTCCCCACTTTCGAGGTACCACGTTATTTTCTCTTCCCGGTTTCCGGCCACGGTTGAAAGATTTCCGTCTATGTCGATATAGTACAGTTCACCTTCTCCATACGACATAAACCGTACATGCAAGCCGTCCTCCTTGTGCCACAAGTTTTTTTCCAGGTCAAACACATACATGGCCCATTTTCCATTCCGTTCCAAGGAGGCGTAATACTTTCCATCATGCTGCCCGGCCACGCCCTGGGATACTCTGTAGTCCCCTATGGCATCTGATATGCTGGATGGATTGGCACCGTCATAGCTGCATATGCAGTTACGGGCCGCGTATATTAATGTCTCATCAACCACACAAGCCGTGTTTTCACAGCCTTTTGCAATGCCTCTGGCCGGGCTGACAGTTGTAATCTGAAAATTACTTGGCTTATCACCCATGATGGTGTGTATAGCGTCCTCCTTAAAAAACAGAACGTATCCAAGATGGGACAGACAGCCGGTGAAATCTCCATCACTTCCCACGGTCGCCGCGTAGGAATCCGTGCTTATCCCTTCAAACGCATTCCAGTTTGCCGGATCTCCCAACTTACTTGCGTATATTTCATGGTTTTTACTTGAGCAGCCCCAGATCCGGTTTCCATTCTCACAGATATAATCCATATCGGGAACCTTCCGGCTGATGGTGAGGCCGGATGGTTGGCTGAATGATTCGGATAGGTTGCCAATAATTACGAGATAATCGTCCGCCTTTTCCTGTATGACCGTGGTTTTATTGAATGTATCATTTGTGCATCCCGTTATCTCAACTCCATCAAATTGATGGAATGATTTCCCTATACCTGTGCAACTGATTTTGACCATGGTCGACCCCTTTGTGGTCTGTGCAAATGTGGCTGAGGATGTTTGTGACCATTGCGTTTCCAGTCTGGTCAGTTCCTCGGTTGAGGTGTTATACATTATCTTATCCGGAAAAATAACCAGGAACGCGCCCAATCCCACTATCTGTTTATCCGTGCTTGTCACATCTGCAATCTTTTTATCCTTGTAATACAACTCTGTACCGTCCACATACGCCAAGCCGTTTTTATAAAACAGGCCGTGAGGCGTTGTCAGGTTCTTGATGATTTTTCCCCTGGGCTTCCGTGTAGAGATGGCCGGAAAATCATCGGAGGACATGTTCTGCATGTCGGCAAATTCGTTTTCGCTTATGACCGTCCCCGTATTCAGTCCCAGAAAGTTACCTATCTGACGGCTGTTTTCTTTTGGGGCCATAGTCAGGAATGGCAATCTTCCCATGGCAACCTCCTAAAATCCTGAAAATGACGCGCCACGCTTTGGCATATTCTCTCGCCGGAACCATGCCGCATACGCATCATATGCGCTGTTGTACATAACCACATCATTGTTATACCGTTCTGTTTCCTGATTGTGATAGTCAATTTTAGAAAGCATGTAATGGATATACACGTCTTGGAAACGCGTCGGTATGGTTAGCTCCTTTTCCGCGTCCAAGTCATAAGACAACGGTTTAAATGTCACATTGTAGCCCTGTGCCCGGTTCACTATCTCTTCAATCACCTGGCCCTCTATCTCATTGAGCCATCCCATCATGATATCCTCACCGTATTGGCGTCCTCTCAGCCGGATGATTGTTTCTATTAATTCCCCTACTGTCATTTCTTCCCCCTATTCTGCCAGGCCATATGTTTGCAGGTCCGGCATGGTGGTATCCCACTCTTTTACCCATTCTCCTGAACCATTTACCCAGCAATACATTCCTGGAGCCGTTGATTTCACATACACATTCTTTGCTATTTCCCCTGTCTTTGTTGCATAATAATGTTTTCCCTTGACTTCAAACCATTGGGCCGCCAGCATGGCCCCGTCATCCGGGTTCATGTAGTACCATCCCTGTTCATCTGACCCGAACCATCCCGTTGTCATTGTCCCAGCACCATCAAATACAAACCATTGAGCCCCAGCCGCGGTGTTGATAAGCTCCCATTCATCCTTGATGTATGCGCCATACCGCAAGTATTTCCAGCTTCCGTCTGGCTGTTTCTCCCACCCGGTCTGTGTTTTCTCCATGTGCTGGCGGCAGGCTTCGTATGCGCACCATGATATAAACTGCTGACACCAGTACGCAGGCGTATAACCATACCACTTTCCGTACTTTGTATAGTTTTTATCTCCTGGATTTCCAGTCTTACTATCCAAGTTTTTATTGCTTTCCTTCTCGATGTATCCCAGTTCGCCCTCCAGTACGCTGATAAATTCATCCACCGTACAGGTATCCATACTATACATGGGGCGCCCGAATCCATTGATTTTTTGTGTTCCTCCCACTGCATCAAAGGATGCTTTATAGGTATGCCGGGCGACGCATCCTCCATTACGGTCCCCTGCGTTTCCCGATGATGTGTTTCCCTCAAACGTGACAAACTCAAATGTCCGGTTCTGGTAATCGGTTTCGACTACCGCGGCAGCACCCACATGCCCGACACGGCCCAGAGATGTATAATAGAAATAGACGATATCTCCCCTTCTAGGTACAGAAAACCATCTGCCTTTTTTGGTGAAATAAGACTTTCCAGTAGGTGTGTACTGGCTATAATCGCCACATAACAGTTTCTGCCCTCTTGCGTATGCATTATCAATCATAATTTCCTCCTTATGCATAAAAGGGGAAGCCCTCTGCCTCCCCTCCTGTTGACTTGTTACATATTAGATTTCGGACCACCTCCGGCTATTTGGTCGCCACCCGCTCCTCTGCCTCAGGTTCTTTTCCTGTGTTTCCTGTGGCCGCCGCATCCGTCAGCCCCTCGCCGATTATGTATGCAATCAGAGTGGCCCCTCCCATAATAATAGCGGTCACCTGGGTAATTTCATTGTCTCCCGCCCCTGCTGCCACCATAATCGGGCTTACAAATCCAACTACAGCCGCCCAAAATTTCCGGCTTGTCAGTTTTCTTGTCCAATCTACGTGCTTCATCGTCATTCCTCTCTTTCTTTTTCTAAGTCTCCAATTCTATGGTTGGCCACCTTGATTTGTTCCTGCATAACAGCCTGCGCTTCTTCGAGTTTGTAAGTCCGTTCAATGACTGTGTTATGCTTTTCTACCTTTTTTTCCAGTTCGCTTAAACGATATGCCGTTAATTTGGCTGACACCATGATTCCGGTAAACGTGCCCGCAGCACTTCCCAGCAGCCCAATTAATGCAACTATGACTTCCGTTGGCACAAGATTCCTCCATTAATCCGCTGGATTCTGTTCCAGCCATTTTTCAGTCATTGTTTTCCAAAGCCTGGGGACTTTCTCCAGTGTCATTTCGTTATTCCTGATTTTCAGACCATAGTAACGTCCCATTATACTGTCCCTCCTTCTGTAGTCTCCGCTACGGCACTTATGACGGCTCCCATATCTCCAATCGCGCCATCATGTACACTTAAAGTTTCACTCATGGCTGCTACCTGCTCCTTTAACAGTTCCAATTCCGTTTTACCACGGATTCCAAATGTTGCTTGAATTTTTCCAGTTTCGGTCTTATCAACCGCCTGGAAAGCCGGACTGCACAGGACCATATTGTTGTAGTTTCCTACCACAACCCCATCGGAATCTTTGATTGCCACTGTTGACAGATTATCGGGTGTGAGCTTGTCCCATAATGTCCCAAGTTCTGACAGATTGTCAACAATAATCTGCATGTTGTAAATGTCAGCATCGTTAACAATAGTTATTTCTGTATCATCTTTTAAAACTATCACATTCTTATTCATGGGGATTTCCCCCTTTCTTATTATTTTTAAATAGCAATCAGCCTAATCCTCGTAGATAATATCAAGTCCATATGCCTTAGCTGCCTCATGTTCAATCCGGCATCCTCTTGCATTTTCCCATCCTTTGCAGAAATAGGCCGCATGACAAAGGCTCATATTTTCAAGCGATTTCGCCAAGAAGCATAGGGGAATCTGTACAACTCCTCTTTCGGCCATTTTTTCTTTGCTGTACCACTCGTCCGTAAAAAGAGTGTTCACAATTTCATATCCTTTATTTTCTAATGTCTTAATGGCCTTTTCTCTCGTTTCTTTGATTTCATCATCTGTTTTTCCAGCCATCGGCTGGCTAAGCATGGCTCTCTTCATAATTTTTCCTCTCTTTCTGCTGTTTCAAGGACAGCTCCTTTATTCAAAATAGCAATTTACCATACATAGACACCAGCAAAAAAATTAAAGATGGGTTTGCTAACGGTACAAGTTGGGCAGCTACAGAGGATTGTATAGTTTGTGGTTCCATTGGTTTTAACAGCTCAGCTCAGGGTTGTAATGTACTTATAAATGGGATAAATATTTTTTGGGTCAATAATGATGTCACAGTCAATTCGTCAATGCCTATATGGTTTTCTGTGCGTAAAGGTGATACCGTACGATTTATTGGTTATAACAGTCAAGTTCCAAACCTTACGAACCTATATGCCTTCAGCACAAAATGATTATTATGATGGCTTATTAAATTTCCAAACCTGCTTCCAGTTTCGTCCGTCATAAAAATCATACCAGATACCGGTGTTGTTAAATGCGATTGACGCAATCTCACCGTTATCATAATATAGCTGGAATGCCCGGTCAGTTCGGTCAGAATACACGGCTGTAAAACCATTAATGTTCTTGACGCCGTTTAAAGTCACCTTTGCATTAGTTTTTGCTAAATTGCTATTTGCAGTAACAATATCGTCCGTATTCTTCTTTACTTTGGCCGCCAGCGAGCCGGAAACATTTGGATTCATTTGCCGCGCATCCGCCACAAACCCCTCATTCGTAACCAGGCCCGTATTATTGATACTGGACGTTGCAATGTATCCGCTTAATATCTCTGTCAGCTTTGAATTGCTCACCAATTCCAGCGCAACCTTTTGTGCTAACGCATCAAGCAACTCCTGCACATTGCTTGTTCCATCCGCTTCTCCCAATAATCCTTGTTCATCCACGGCGGAAACCGAGGATGCCTTGCCATTAAAACCACCCAGCCCCTGTGCAATCTGATTTGCTTCCTCAGCGCTTCTCTCTGCCTCAGTTGCTTTATTCGTTGCGGTTGCGGCCGCCTGGCTGGCCGTATTCGCACTTTGATTGGCGGCTGTAGCACTTCTTTCTGCCTCTGTCGCTCTGGTTGTTGCCGTATCGGCCGCTTGACTGGCTGTATTCGCACTTTTGTTGGCGGCCTCGGAACTAGCCTCTGCTGCCTCTGCCTTTGTCGTCGCCGTTCTGGCCGCCTCGCTGGCTGTGCTCTCGCTCCGGCTGGCGGCTGTAGCGCTTCTTTCTGCCTCTGTTGCTCTGGTTGCTGCCGTATTGGCCGCCTGGCTGGCTGTATTCGCACTTTGGTTGGCGGCCTCGGAGCTAGCCTCTGCTGCCTCTGCCTTAACAGTCGCTGTGGCGGCCGCCTGTGTTGCTTCCTCCGCCTTTTCCGTCGCCTTTTCCAATGTTGTATTGGCTTTCGCTATGGCTGTCTCTGCCTGCCGCTGCCATTCAGCCTCATTGTTTACCCTTCGTTCTTCATTGGCTTTGCGCTGTTCCTCTGCTTCCTGTCTTTTACTCTCGTTAGCATCCAGTGTTTCTGCCTTTTGAGTAATTCGTTCTTCTAGCTGTTCAAATTCGGCAAGATGGCCTTTGTATGCTTCCCCATCAAATATCGTATGTCCTACGTACACGGCCCCTGGATTCGTAGCCCATTTGATGGTTCCATTTTCATCATATGCGCGAACAGCTATCCATACTGTACCCTTATGAGACACACATGCGGCCGGGATTCTCCAAGTCAGCAGGATATACGCTTCTTGCGTTTCTGCGTCGAGCAGGCAGGTATCCAGTATGGCATCCTCATATTCCAAATCAAGCCTGTATCGCAGATTAGTCAGGTCCACACCGCCCGCCGTGATGCGGTTCAGCCTGATATGGCGCACCTCCGAGTTGTTATCGTACGTCGTCCCTATCTGGCTATCCTTTTCAGGAATAACAAGCTTTCTGCCTACTACCGTAATCATCCCGTCTGCTCCTTCCTTATCCCTGAATCAGTTCAACCTGCTTTGCGTTCTCCATAGCTTCTTCAGTTACTCTTGTCTGGTCCATGGAATTCATAATTACTTCATACACAGATTTAGGAATTTCTACTTCCTTCCCGCGCTCTATCAGATACGATCTTCCATTCACCCCGACAAACAGCGGAGCCTTATATCGGTCATCATCCCTAAACAAAGCGAATTTTACCGTTTCTTCTTTCTTTGTGGCTGCCATCATTTTACCTCCGTTAATTTGCTTTATGGTCGTTGTATGTAGATGCTGTCTCAATACGTACCATGTACTGCTGGGACAAGATTTCAGTTACCTTCATGGCCTTCCATCCAACCGTAGAACGCTGGTTCAATGGATCGGCTGTACCTCCACTTCCCAGTGGCTTTACAATCGTTTCCAGCCCTCCTCCTTCAATTTTGGTGGTTGCGTATGCGTTTTCTCCCAGCAGCAGCGTGGAATATACATCAATCCCACTCGCGCCGGCATTGGTAAACTTCTTTGCCTCAGTCGTCTCTATAAATCGCACGCCTTCCAGGGTTCCGATTTCTCCATTAAAAATCCGTTCCGGGTTTTTATACTTCACTACCTCAATGAATCTCGGATCCTCCGTGATATCATAGGCGCAATCCGGGTGGATAATAGCTACATAGTGTCCATTGATTTTAGCTGTATTCTGGACCTTTAAAGCCCTCACCGCCATCTTGATTGCTTTTACCGTCAGCTTCATTTCTGCTGTCAGTTCGGAGCGGGAGGAAACCTGCCCCTCTGCGTACTGCACGTTAGTACCGGCGTTTAACGCCTCTCTCGATATAGTGTCCAGGGTACTTCCTGCCTGGTTTCCAATGGCTGTCGTGGCTTCTACGACCACGTTGTCGATTGCCGTCATGCTAATCTGGTCAGATAATGATACAAAGCCGCCATACTGCTTTACCTCTGCCTCCTGCTTTGTTACAGTCATGGTCTGGCCTTCCGGCGTTACGCCCTCCGTTAAAGGCGTAAGCGCCTTTGGAAGCTGCTCAAATCGTCTAAATTCAATCCGTTTTCCTCCGTTCTTAGGAATGTTTCTTGTCTGTCCAAACTGGTCGTGTACCAGATGCGGTTTTGTATATCTCAGCAGATTTTTGTCGTAGAATGTTTTCATTTCTGCCGACAGGCTTCCTGTTCCGGTCGTATTGGCTGGTACAGATGTATCAAACATCCTGAGATTTAACTTCAATGTTGCATTCATAGCTTTGTTCATAATTTCTCCTTTCTTTCCCTATCCGCTATCTAAGTGTGATTTGTTCTCCGTTTCGGACCCGTTCAATGATTGCGTCCATCTGTTCGTCCGTTAGGCTTGCAACGTCTACGTCTGTCTTTGTGGCGGCTCCTTTACTTGCTCCGTTTTCAGTTGGTCTTGCTGCGCCGGAACGAATTGTGTCAGCCACTTTTTTCTGCGTTTCCGTCTCTGTTTTTGCCATAAGGCCCTGGCTGAGTTCAGCAAAGTGTACAGCGCGATAGGCCGCCTCCATGCTTACTCCGCTTTCAAGCATTCGTGCAAAATCTGGGTTTTGGCATTCTAATACCATGTCGAACTGCGGGAACAGCTGTTTACACCTCTCCGCTTCCATGTTCCAACGGCTGTATATCTGTTCTCTCTGCCTGGCCTCATTCCATTCTCTCTGTTGTGCAAGCAACTGCTGATTCTGCATCTGAAGGTTCATCATGGTCCGGTACTGGTCAACCGACATTCCCGCCTGCGTAGCCGCCGCTTCATAAAAGCTGTCATCCTTCTCAATGGCTGCCACTACATCCTCTATCTTTCCTGAGTTTACCCCGTACCGGATATTCAGCAGGTTCATGAGCGGTTCGTACGCTTTTAGCTGATTCTGCATCTTCTGGTTTTCTGCATTTCTGCGGTTTAACGCTTTCTCAATGTCCTTGGCAATCAGGTCATTGTAATCCGCACGGATGCGCTCATAGGCTTCCTCTCGGTTCTCCGGCTCGTTTACGGAAGGTTCCTGTGAAGCCTGTCCTTCGGCTGGTTCCTGTCCGGTTCCCGGCTCCTGTGGCTCTGCTGCCGCTTCGGCTCCTTCTCCAGTTTCACCCGCTGCGGCCCCTTCTCCTTCAAACATTCTCAGATTTAATTTGAGTTTGTTCATGTATTTTTCTCCTTTCCCGTCTATTACAGGCGGCATCTTCCTGCCTCCTGCAATAACCATATCACATTCTATTTTTTGTTTCCAACACCCCTAATTTTATGTAGTCTGGGTATTCATTTTCAAGCATGCTGTAACCTACCCTGATGGTTTCCAGAGTGGCTTCCACCTCTTCTATGTGGCTCTGCTTCACAACTGCATGCGCATCTATATTTCCAGCCTCATACCGGTTCAAACTGAGCAGTATTTTCTTTTCCTCTGCCAATGTCAGTAGGCGCTGTACTAATGTTTGTCCCAGAATGGATATAGCCGCACATACAATATCGTGGCCTTCTGGCAGGTTATTCCTTGCAGCAAATCCAGCATGTCCTTTCATAGTTATCTTCACATAGCCCTTATCAAATAACATATTGACCTTCGTCATAATTTAACCTCCGTTGATGTGGCTGCCCTCTGCCTGGCCTTTCCCGCTGCGCTGCTGTCTCCCCCGATGGCCTGTCCTATGCTATTTGTTATTACTGGTTCTCCATTGGCATTTCCTGGCTTTACTTCTCCCTGTGGCAGTCCAGCTCCATCCATAACGGCAAGGATTTTTTGATTTCCGGTCATTTCATAGATTAAATTCGCCATCTGAGCCATGGTTGCCTGCATCTGCTGCATCTGCTGGTACATAGTTCCGTTTTCTTGCACCTGCTTAATGACTTCTTCTCGCTTGTCAAAATCCATCATCTTTATGACGGCAAGAGCCTGGTCTGCATTTTGCGGGGCAAACACGCCCATTCCATAAAGTTCCTTTGCCAGCTCATTATTTGCAATCCGGCTGTACAGGCTGGCCTTCTGGGCCGATACCTTGATATCAAAGACTGGTTTTCGCATGGACAGTTCTCCATTCATCATGGCATCTTCCTGCGGTTTCAGTCCCTGGTTGTCCAGAGTAATGTATTCCGAACTTCCATTTGTCCGTGTAATCCTGTAACATCTCGGTATATCGTAGAATTGCCGTATCAGCTCTATTACAAGCGTAACAATTTCCGAATAAGCACTATAGCTGTCCTTCAGCATATCCCTGGACAGTTTGCTTCCGGCCTCCTGTAGTGCGGCAATGGCGCTTGCCGCTGTCACTCCGGATGTAGTGGAACCCTGGGAGAAATCGCGATTTCCAGATGTCTCCTTCAATTCGTCAATCTTTGCCTGACGGATACTCAACACATCATTGGACATTTCGGGCGGCTTTATCGGCTGGATAGAGTTCTCACTTACATCTCCGCTACAATGCACCAGGTCCCTTGACAAGTCTGTAAATTCCTCTTCATTCACCTGCGCAGATCCGGCAATAAAATACCTGGGCCGGCTTAAACTGGCGTGTTTTAGGATTACCTGGTCCAGCTTGTCTATGTATTCCTGCGGATTAATCATGACATCCAGATACCCAAATCCAGCCGGCGACCCCTTCTCCGGAAACATACAATCAAACACAAATGGGTATTTTCCATGGTCATACAGTCCTGTTTCTCTATACTTCGGGTCATTCTCCGTTGCAAACAAGACATGCCCTTCTACAAATTTGCAATAATGCAGGACTGTACGGTTTGTTCGGATTCCATTTACTTCCCCGTACACTCGGCGTTTATAGTACCAATCAAAGACGTTCACTTTCTTCGAGGTGTCCAATTTGGACACGTAGGCATATTCCGGCTTGTAAATGGCTCCTGATTGCAGTTTTCCTTTCAGCTGTGGATACTCTTCTTCCAGTGTCTCATAGTCCACCATATCAATAACGAACACATTTTCTGAATCCTGGATATTGCTTATCCCAGGCTCCCAGAATATGTCCATCATATCTATGTGTCTGATTTCAATGTCCCCCAGGCCATTTTCTTTATCCTGGTTCCAAAATATTCCATATACCGCAGTACCCGTCTTTGGTTTATCCCAGGAACACTCCGAATAAGTCTTGTCAAATCCATTCTGTTCCATGATAACCGGCACGACATCTGACAGCATCTTAGCAATGGGTTCGTCACTCTCCTCCCTGGGCAGGATAGCCGGAGAAGGGTAATTATCCTGAAAGTCAGCGTGTTTATTAATTACACTGTTAAACAACCATGCACTTGTGGGTCGCGGGTCATTGGGATTGCTGGATGGGCTTGTAAACCGCTCCCAATGGTTATTTTTCCACCATTCTTCCGCGTTTGTAATTCGCTTTGTCAGGTCATCTTTGGCATCCTTGTATTTCCGGAACATCTGCAAGGCATCTTCAATCGTCTTTTCATTCACTGGTTTCCAGTCCGTTCCAGGTACTTCCTGCATTGTTGTATCGTTCTCCATGCGTCCTCCTTACACTCTTATCACCCGGCTCCTACGCTCCCGCTCTTCTTTGTACAGGTCAAGCGGGTCTTCAATGGGCAGCGGTTTTTCTACATTCTTTCGGATTGCTATAATACGGGACATAAGCACATATCTGCATTCGTCGTAAATGTGATCCTCCTGTTTTGTATTCACGTCCTCCACGTCCTTTTCATCGTATACGAGATTGGGTACAGTGCGTATGAATTCTTTACAGTTATTGAACACGTAAAACATAGAGCGTCCATGTTCGTCAAAAGCCATGCGGTAATGGTATTGCATCTTTCCGGCAATTCTATGATTGTCTCCAGGTGACCAGTACACACCCATTTTTGCCATGGTATCTGCGATGGATGGTCCCCGATCCTTTGCAAATATGGATGGGTCCGCAATCCCTGTGATTCTCCTTCCCTTCAAATTCGGGTCCGTCTCCTCAATAGCCCGAATCTGTCTTGCTACGGCTGCCGGTTCTATCTTAATTCCTACGTTGTAGCAGTCCTTTTTCATTCCATAAAGTTCGCGTATACGGTAAATGCAGCCCGTATAATCCACTGCATACCAACCGACTGAAAATGGTTTTGCATAACCATGATCATAACCTCGAATGATTTCCCATCCATCCGGGATATTGAATGGATTTATTACATGGCTCCACTGTTGTGTATCATATCCTTCTGGGTCGTTTTTCCATTCTTCAAACACCTGACCGCTAAATGAATTCCAGTCACCATATAGTAAAGCGTTCCGCTCTGCCTCAGGCAGCATAGCTAGCGACGCTAAATAATGTGGATTATTACGCATCAAGTCAGCATTATCAAATAAACTGCTAGGGATGAATATTCGGTCACTCTCTGTCTGGATTGGTTTTCCTGTTGGGTCTTTTATTTCTGTAATTTCCTTTATGGTCGTCTCCGGCTTCATTGCTGTTATGAATCGTGCCTTCACCCATCCGTGTCCCGGACCACCTGGGTTTGCCGTTGAACGGATGTACCCTCTTAACCCTGGTCCGCTTGACCTTGTACGCGAAAACAGATAAGAATATTCGTCCCAGGAGAAATGTGTCAGTTCATCGAATCCGACAAAGTCATAGTGCCTTCCTTGATACTTCAATTTATCCTTTTCATACTGCATACTTCCAAAGTATATTTTCGCTCCACTTGGAAATGTCCACACATGCTCCGTTTTATTGTATTTGGCACGTGGAAAGGCAAAACCATACAACTCCCTGGACCGGCTAATTAAATCCTCCAACTCCGGGAACGTTTTTCGTATGATGACAGCTCGATAGTATCCTATATGGACCTGTCTAAGTGCTTCCACCAGCAGATAATCCGACTTTCCTCCGCCTGCGGAGCCTCCGAACAAGGCTTCAAATTCCATTCTTTGCATCATGGCCTGCTGTCTCGGCGATGGTGCCCATATGACATTATGGGTCTTGACAAATTCTTTCGCATCAAACTTCTGTTTGTTCTTACCGTTCTTCCTCATTACGTTGGTTTTGTTCTTCCTCCATCATCTTTTTAATTTCCTTGGCCTGTTCTGTTTCCATCACAATCATGCCAAATCCGGCTCCGTTTTCGTCCTCATCGTTATTTTTAAGCTGCACATACTTATTACGCCATTCCGGCATCCGGTTCTCCAGCCAAAATACAATGGCTTTTGTATCCCCTTCCACATGTACAGTCTCCTCTGCGTATTCAATCACTTCATCCTCTTTTATTTTTTTGCCGTTCTCGTACGTTACATGTCTTGTTTTGATAGGCTTTTTATTGGTTACTGTATATCCGAGGGCTGCCCTATACAAACTATTTTCCACAAGGCGGTCTGCATAATCCTTCCCCGTAGATAATGCTTCACTTATTTTTTCATGTTTCTTTTTCCACTCCCCTAGGGTGGAGCGGCTTATCCCAACCAACTTGGCTATTTCATCGTCAGTTTTTCCAGCCCTGGCCCAGGCTGCCAGTATGGTAAGTTTCTCCTCGTTCTCCACCCATTCCTGCCATTTCTGTCTTGCCATGCTTCACCTCCTTACATAACCATATCACATTCTATTTTTTGTTTCCAACACCCCTATGCGACCGGTTTTGTCCGGTTTATTCCACGCAAAAAAGACGCAGGTCGCGTCTATCTTTTCCGATTCTCGCGCGCGTATACGCGCATGTGTATGCGCACACGCATTATAGTGTCCGATTTGTACGGTTACTTTCCTTCCTTCTCCCTCTGGTAGATGGCTTTATAATATGGGCAAGTGTCATACATATCGGAACAAAACAGTTCCTGGTAGTTTTTCTTTTCCTCATGGCTTGTAAACTCCAGCTTATTTCTTACTTCAAATCCCAAGTTATTTTCTATATTCTCGCACGTAATAGTTGGCGTTTTTTTATCGTATCGGCTGACTGTGACACAATACGGGCATCGTATCTCTTTTTTTGGTCTCACCCTCTCACATCCCTTCTTTTCGCACACTAATCGACGGACCTTATCTGGACCGCTTTTTCTTTTGCTGTCGCTTAGCTGCCCTCTCATGAGCAGCCATATGATAACCCGGAAGCAGAACAAGGGTATATTCCAGGAATTCATAACCATTTTCTTGTATACCTGACTTCACCGTCTCCTTATCCAGGTAGTATCCTTCTGGTACCTCAATGGCCCCTGGATCTATCCGTCTACGTTTTCTAACTTTTTCCTTTTTTGGATCTGGACGCACAAGGTTCTGAGACGGGTTATATCGTTTTCCCTGGAGCCTTCCCTCTGTGCGCATGGTCTTATCCGAATATTTAATAAAATAGTCGGCCAGTTTGTGGTAGCTCCCGCTTTCGTCCATCGGCACCGCCTTAATCCATCCATGGGGCCATACGGTTTTTAACAGTCGTACATCGATTCCACCCGTCTGAACAACATGCACATGCTCTGCACCGCGTTCTCCGCGTTCCCCTACCCAGATATATTTTAGGCGTATGCCAGCCTTTCGATAGAGTTTCCGCAGCTGCTTCAAAAACTGTCTTACATAAGCCCGGAATTTTTTGGGTTCCCCTGGCCTTTTTCCCTCCTCGAAGCTGTATGTAACATACAGGTCGGCTCCTGAAAAGTTCGCATTCATGAGCCACGTTAATGTACGCTGTGCATTCCTCCGATTAATCTCTGCCTGTTGCTCACTGGTAGGCTTCTCTCTCTTCCTCCTCCTTCCCTCCTTCTGTCCGTTCAATTTCTCGTCATTATATTTCGCTGAATAATATGCACGGATGTTCTTAGTTCTCCCTGCATAGCATACACTTTCTATATGCGCCATTACCCTGTTACTCCCATCCTATGATTTCTCCCCCTGAAAACCAGGGGGAGGTTCTTATTTTAATAAACTTATCGAGTTGGATGCGGGGTCATATCCCCGCTCCGTTCTTTTCTGAAAACTGTAAATATATGTAAATTATGCCGCCTTGTTTCTTATCACCCGCAGTGTGTCTGGGGTCGACTGCGCATAATATAAGGAAGTTACTCTTGAATCTGCATGTCCCATAATCTCCTGTATTGTTCCAATGTCAACGCCTTTGTTCTTCAGTTCCATTCCCAGGGTTTTTCGCATTTTATGCGGATACACCCTGCTTGTCACTCCAGCCCGCTTTGCTATGTCCTTAAGAATTCCTCGCACGGCGCATGTAGATAATGCCTGGTGCGGCTCCTTAGAGCTTACAAATATGTCCGGGTTATGATCTGTCCTACTATTCAGATATTTCCTATAATGATAGATAGCGTCCGGGTCCAGATACAATGTGCGGTATCGGTTGCCCTTCTCGCCTAAAATCATTACGTCTCCTGTCTCCCAATTAACCAGGTCAATTGTGATTGCAACCACCTCGCCTACTCTGGCTCCGGTACTACGCAATACCTCCAGTATGGCCCGCTCCCTCAGGCTTTCACATCCATCTTTCAATCGCGCCATCTCTTCGGGTGTGAAATAGTCAATCGGCTTTTTGGTAACCTTCTGCGGTTCAATTGCTTCAACCGGATTTGCACTGATCAGCTTTTCTTTACGCATCCAGGTAAAAAATGCGGAAAGAAACCGCCGCTCATTGTTTATGGTCTTTGGCTGGTTCTTATGTCCTGTTTGCGAAACGTTCTTGTGTTCGTACCAGTCAAGGTAATAATAAATGTCTGGTTCTTCCATTTCGGTCAATGGTTTATATACCAAAGTGACCAGGCGCTTAATTGCACTTACATAACCATACTTTGTCCCCTCTGCCAATTTCTTCTTTTTATATAGGAAGAGTTGCAATATGTATCCGTTCTGATTGTCTATGCTGTCTTTCATTTCCATTGGCAGCGTATTAATCCTCTCAATCACTACGTCAACCAGATTCTTTGTTAGTACTTTTTCCAGCATTTCCAGCACGTCACTGCTCAGATAGTACGTCATTGCCACAATTACGTTATTAATAATTTCCGCTTTTACACTCTGATTATCTGTATTACTCATAACCCTTCCTCCTTCGTATTGCTTAAGGAATCAGAATATGGTATACTGTCCTTAAGCGTAAGGGCGGTACAGATAACTTTGGTCGGTTGATGTACCGCCCGTTTTCTTTGCTCCTGTCTGGTGTTCTACGCTTCCCATTGCTATCACCTCTTTCTCGTTTTCTTTGAATGGGCTGTCATGGATTCGAACCATGCCGCTAGAAGAAATTCAGCGTTCCCGATGGCAGCAGCCCTATATGCTATATGACCAATATCCAGCCAACTAAGTTCATACCGTGCTTTTCAATGCTTACAAGTTCTATATCTTCCATTAATTCTTTTACTGTTTTCTTGATTGACACCTGTTCAACGATACTTTCAGCGGCTAACTCTGCCTGCATTTTTAACAAACCACAGACTTCATCATGCTGTCCTTGGTTATTTGACATGAGTATATAAGAACCATACGCTTTACCTGGATACCTTTCTGTCAACATCTTCACTATCTCACTCCATCTGATTTCAACTTCATATTTCTTTCCCAATCTTAATCCTCCAATTTTTCACATTATAAAAGCCACTAACCTAATATTGATTAGTGGCTTCAATAAATTCTTTCATCAATTTTGATAATTGTTTAGCTTGCGTTGTTCCGGCCGCTTCACAAGCTTTTGCAAAATCTTCTACAAGTGTTTTGTTAAGCTTATATGACTTGCTAATTAGTCCGGCTTTCTTCTGCCATCTTTCTTGCGGCGTTCCTCTTCATAAAGTTTTCCATTCAAGTGTAATCCTATGATTTTCTCCATCATACCAGCTTAATACTGGTTCATCTCCCCAACTTGATATGATTTCATCAGCCATATAGGTCTTGCCATCTGGCGTATCAATAAGCAACTCCTCAAATTCATTCTTGGATATTTCCCATTTGTCCGGCAATGTGATTTCAATTTCTTCACTCACAGTTGCATGTGGGTGTTTTCCCGAAATAGTGAAGATTGTCTGCTTCTCATGTGCCAAAACTCCGTAATTTGCAAATCCTTTAATTGTTGTCATATTGTTTACCCCTCTTCTGAATTATAGTATGTTTTCTAACTGTCTTTATTATACCATAGGGTGCACCCAATGTCAACACTATTTTCCACTAATCAATATTAAATTTTCAATGTACGTTTAATAGTGTGTATGTCAGTTCGGTTGATTAGATACTATCCTGTGCGTTGCAACATCCATATCCTTAATCATATCTAATAGCGGCCGCTCTGTCTCACTTTTCGCTATCGCTTTCCAGCGATATGTATATACCGGTTGTGAGCAATTTCCTAAAATATTTGGCATTGCATAGCTTTCTTTTCTCTCCAAGAAAAACATCTCTTACCTCCGCTAAATATTAATTTAGCGAACATCACGAAGCAAGTCATCAATACCAATTGTATCCGCTGACACTGGCAAGTCTGCTCTCAAATATTGCCATTTGCTCTTTAGATTTCGTAACATCTGCCGTAACTCATCGCACTCCCGATAAACCTCCGGAACCTCACTCTTTTCTTCCGGGTGTAAAAAAGCTTTCAATTCTTCGTACTCGGCATCAAGCTTAGTCATTTTATTGTAATACCTGTCATATCCTGTATCATTATAACTGCCCCGCGCCTCATTGTAGGCTTTTCGGTTCCTTTCCATCTCCTGTGTGATTTTTATCACAGCTTTTTCAATTACTTTCTGCATATTCTTCCTTCCCTCCGGTTCTCCCGGAAAATTTTAATTTTTCAGTTTTCCTCATCACGGATTATCACGCTAATCTGTTCTCCCAGCCAATCCAATCCGCAACGGTTGAACCAATATGTCCGGTCTTTCCCTTCATCTTCACGGTAATCCATGTATCCAGCCTCAACCAGCTTATCTAAGTCCTTGTCACTTCCACAGAAGTAATTTCTGTACGGTTTGTAATACTTCTTTCCGTGGCGTGTGTAAAGTCTCCGCCCTACATGGCAGGAATTAAATCCTATTGTGTGAAGCACTTTCTGACGCATCGTGCAGTAGGTTATTTTACGACCATTTTCTTCAACGTGGATGTACTCTTCCTTTGGCAGTTCCACAGCCTTTCACCTCCTTCAAATGTTAATTTTCAAACAGTTTTTTAGGTTCTTTGCTCACAACCTCAATTTCGTAACTATTTACTTTTAGGTCACATAATTTTATCAACGAATCAAATAATTTATCATACCCCCAAAAGCAACCGTCCTTAAAAACAATGTGCACACCAACACAGGTACAGGGTTTTGTTATCAGACATTTTTCATTCTCCCAAATCAGTTTATCATTCTTATCCATAAGTCCGGTACATTGGCATAGAGTAGATGGCTCTATCTCAACCCATTCGGAATATCGCTCATCGAATCCGTGGTCAAGATCATATACTGGAAGGATGTAATGATGCCCTCTACATAAAACATAAAATCCTTCAACCCATTCTTCTTTATATATCTTCTTTGCCTTGTACAAATATCTATTGTTCATACATACACCTCTTAAATATTAATATTCCTCATTATGTGCTGTGCAGTATACGCACCGCTTGCACACCTCTATTGGCTCATCACCACCAGCACGGCTAAATCCCATACACTTACCATTACTGTCCCGTCCCGGCTCCCCGCAGCGCTTAATGTACTTACAGTTGTCTGGCGTCCTCTCTGGCATCTTACACCTCCAATATTAATTTACTGGTTCCCAATACCAGTCAACCCGTTGCATGACAATTTCTTTTATATCATCTTCGATTTCTTCATCTGTCATCTCGTCCGGATATTCCAGCTCATCCTCTACATCAGTACCAGCGTATCCATAATTAGCTTTATATTTTATTTTTTTCATTTTCCATCTCCGTCAAATATTAATTTTAGTTGTCAATACTACCATTTCGGAAATGATACTCCGGCAAATAATTCTTCTCTAAAGTGGAACGGACACATTTTATATACTTCATTCAATAAACTATTTCGTAATGATAGGTCTTTCATATCCGCATATAGCAGAATATTACTTCTTATCTCCTTCAAAAAATCCTCTGTCCATCTGGCTCCGTTTTGTTCTTTTTCTCTCTGTTCTCGTTCTGCCTGTGCAGAAAACGTTTCCCAGGGGAACAATACATGTGATATATATATTTCTTCTTTCTTCACGTTTTCCCTTTCTCCGGTATTCCCTAAAATTTCGATTTTGAATAATTGCTGGTACTGGCTCCCAGCTTTGGCTTTGGCCCAATCAACGGCCCCGGCTGCCGTCCAACTTTGGCATGGCGCTCCCGTTGCTTTCTCGGCGCGTTATCAGCTCACCCTCTTTTTTATTGTCTATCTGGTTTTTGCTCCAGAGATTTTTTTACAAGGTCCCTCGTTCGTCCTTGCACCGTATAGCCGATATGCCAGCTTAACGATTTGGTTGACAAAAACATGTAAAATCTGTAAAACACGCTCATGTTAAGCAAATTATTAATTACTTAATGATAAATCTATCTAATATCTTCTGTGAAACTGGTTGATAATTCTTCCAGCTCCTTATTGTTGCAATAAAACCGGCAACTGTCACCCGGTCTTTTATATGCACCTTTATGGGTGCAGATGAGAATATATATCCCTTTTGGTGGATTTCTTCTAACTGAAAATGCACAGTCAGCACACTTATTTTTCATATCTCCTGCTCCCTGTCTATCTATCATTCCTCTGTCTCCATGCTCCACTCAACATCCCATTTAATTCTCTGCCCACAGTGTCCACAATATGGATAGTTTGAATTAACCCCTTCACCGCAAGATGGGCACAATCCGATATTCTCTTTGTCTTTAATAAAACACCTTTCATCCTCTGGTTTTTTTGCTATCTGTTTCTGTAGAGCTGATATGACAGCCTCAACATTTTTCAATGGTATATGTCTAAATGACTTAACCTCTTGGCATCCCATCAATTTTGCATTTTCAACTACCATTGATAGGTCTTTCGCGATTCCTTCTTCAATCATCCCTCTGCCTCCTCTGAATGCGAGCCTAAAGATTCAATCGCCTCCATAGCCTCCCCAATACCATCAAACACCATACCGTCATACAAGATATCATCAATCCGATACCCCAGTTCATCTCCATCGGATGGGGCTGCTACCCTCAAGGTGCAGATATCCATGCCTTTGTGTTCCATTACCTTTGCATATCTATTGCTTAAGTGCTTCATTTTCTTTCCTCCATTAATGTGTGCGGCTTCGTTCGGTTACTTTCATTAAAATATCCTGCAAAACTATTAGATCATCATCCGTTACATGGCTTACCTGCATCATGATTTCTTGCAATGTGTATATGGCCCATTCCCTGGTAGACCAATCCTGTTTTTCCTTTTCTGGTGGATCCGGCTGGTTCATGGCTGTATCTGTAAATCCTGTAGCAGTCATTTCTGCATTTTCCGCCGCTTTCTCCGCTTGCACCCCAGCTTGTGCAGCTGCAATTTGCGCATGTTCCGCCCGCTTTGCGGCCTTTTCCGCACGTTCTGCGGACTTCTGGGCAGCCTTGATTTCCTGCTTCTCTTTGACACGCTCTGCAATGTCCTTGTGGCTGACGTCCTTCCCCTCTGCCGCAGCCGCCGCAATCTCTTTCTGTTCCTCTTCCGGAAGCTTTGCAGTCTCATATGCGGCTGTTTTTCCAATTGTTCCTGCTTTAAACTGTTCCTTCGCCTCAGGCACCAGGCCCTTGTTTATTTTATCCATCCTTGCCACCTGGGTCTTGCTGGTCTTAAGGATATCCGCAACAATATCCCGCATTTTTCCCTTTATAATTATCCCATCTTCTTCCCTGGCCCGTATAAGGGCCTCCTTCAAACGAGCTGCTTGCTCTGTTTCTTCATATGGAGTGAGCTTACGATTGAAAGCATTTCCAATAATAAGGGACAGCTCAAATAGGGCTGATGTCATTTCTTTGTACAGATACCTTGCCTTATAATCCTTGGGAAGCGCCCCGCATTCTATATTATGTATGTTGGCCAGATTCCTTCTATGGCCGCTTATGATTTTGTATACACCATCTACCCGTCCAAGTACAGTCGGCTGCTGTTGGCCCACGGTCAACATGGAATCTGCCAGCTCCTCAATGTTTTCCTGACTATAAAAATTGCTTTCTGATGGTTCCACTTCATAGGGGCTCAGATAAATTTCCGTAAAATCCGGATCTGATGCTTCCACGGTGTTTAATAGTTCTTTAAATGACCACGACATTGTTCCCCTTCCCCTCCTACAGATAGCTTTCTCCAAAACGCAACCGGAATTCACTTCTTGCCATTTCTTCTGTTAACCCACAGGCAACTTCATGTTTTTCCCACGCAAGCTGTCCGGCTATTTTGGATAGCTTCTCTGCCATTGGATTCTCATGTATGCGTTCAAGGACATCCCCCATGTTATGGCATTTATTGCAGCACGGGATTTTTATCCCATCATTTTCTGCCTTATCACGGTTTCCCTTCCCCCATATAAGATGATGTTGTGCTTCTGTTGGCTTTCCGCAAAACACACAATAATCGTTATATTCTGTCACAATGCCTTTACTCACTGGTTATCCTCCTATATTCTTCAACAAATTTCCGATAGCTGACTGCTGCCGCACTCCTGGGGCTGTATTCTTCCAGTGGCTTCCCCATCATTATGCTTACAGCCACTTTTTCGCTGTACCGTATTTTTTCCTTAAACATCTTATATCCCTGGTCCTGTAACCATTCAACACCAGCTACATTAGCATCATTATTACGATACATTGTGACCAGGATTCCAAGTAGTTTTATTCCCGGATTCCGCTCCCTGCATTCTGATATTTGGTTCTTGATAGTTTCCAGCCCATCTAACGCCCACTGGTCCAGTTTCACCGGCACAATTACGTCATCAGTGACCATTAGTGCATTTATTACATTAATCCCCATATCTGGAGGATTATCTATAATAATATAATCGTATGGCTTTCCATCCTCTGCCCTGGCATTGCGCAATGTCTCAAACTGCCCCACTTTCTCCCCTGATTTACCCATCAACTGGTATGTGGACGTCAGAAGGGACATATCGGCGCTCACCACTCCCATGCCCAGCTCACCCGTAAATCTCATGATTTTATTCACATCCTGCCCATTCAGAAGCTGGGCCGTTCCGCATATATAGTCCTCTGCATAATGCTTTCCCATGGCTTGGCTAAGGTTACCCTGTTTGTCATTGTCCACCAGCAATACGCTCTGTCCGTATTTATGGTGCAATATGTATCCCAGCTCCAGCGCTGTCATGGTCTTTCCAACGCCACCCTTTAAATTGATTATGCTTATAATCCTCACTATCTTCCTCCTAAAATACATGTGGATCTTCACACGGTCTTATATCCATGCCGCGTTTCTCCGCTATCTCCTCTAAGCATTTCATACGCCATTGATTCCCTATCGTTGCTGACTGTATTTCATAATCACGCGTTTTCAATGACATAATTCTAAGGTCTCTCATTAATTTCTGGAATTCACCTGGATATATGGTGGTATCCGCTTCCAAAATTCGTTTTACGTCAAAAGGCGAATACCCTGCTCTGACACACACTTCTCTTTCGCTCATTTCGAAGCATTCGGCTAACTCATGCAATACGCTCATTTTTTCTCCTCACACTTCTTTATTGCCCGGATGACCGTCGCACTGCTACAGCCTAACATACGCGCTATCTCGTTCACTCCGCGGCCAGATGCTCTCAGCTTGGCAATTTCTATGTGTCTTTCATTGATTTTGTCCTTTTTTAGCTTTGCACATCGGACAACACTGGCAATCGCCTGCTGACTATATCCAGTCTTTTCTGCTATCTCAGCATTGCTCAGTCCACGATATGCCAAATTCATTATCTTTTTCCGTCGTTCTTCCATCCTTTCTTCCTCATTCGGCATATGTATATCTGTCCGAAGTTTTGGACGCCTTTTCACATTATATATAAGTGCTTCTTGGAGCGTCATGCTCCGCTGCATCCTTCCAAGCTGTAAGGTGATGATATTTTTATAGATACCAGTAATTAGCATTCGTCTCTTGGCCATCCTGGATCCTCCTATCCCATCACTTCTTGGGACTGATTCATAATATATAAGCGAGTCTCCTATCTTAAGAGATTTTCTGTATGCCTCTAATTCATCCCTTTTTATCGGGTTTTTTGTTTCAATTCCCATATCTGCCTCCAAATCTTCTTGATTTCTTTGGCCGTATCAGATATACTTAATTTGCACAGACTGGGACGGGGACCTTCCCTGTCCACCCGGCTGATTTTATTCAGCCGGTTTTTTATTGTAATAACTGATTGGCCTTATTGACACCGGTTTATATCCGACTCCTTCAATTGATGTGTAATTTCGGTTCTGCATTTTTTGGCAATCACATTTTTCTCCTGGGTCCAATGCTCCCCCGCAATATTCACACGTTCTAAATTGTCTTGCCATGTTTCTTATCTTCCTCCGTACATCAACAAATACATGATGACCATTGTTGCAAATCCAAGCAGGTAAAATAAGGCCGCCGACCAACATTTATAATGTTCTCTTTCTTTCCTGGCCTTCCTGCACTCATATCTCCAATAATCTTCTCCCACTGCACGGCCTCCTTCATTCTTCGCTTCTCTTATACTCATAATAGATTTCCTCCATGGTATGCGGCGTAAAAAACATCTCACGGTTATAGTAGCCTCCAATCCACACGAACACCTCTAGTGCCTCTCCTTCATACCATTCCCCGGCCAGAAAAAATGTCTGGAAAATCTTCTTGTTCCCCTTCATATGCCACGGCGATACCCTTATTTTTATCTGGCCGGACTGGAAGTAATAGCCATATTCATCTTCCTTCATTAACTTCCCGGTCCCCAGGAGCTGCATTGCCAGCTCTTCGGCCTTTTTCTTTGTGACCTTTCCTGTTCTCATGGTTCTTTCCTTTCCGATTCTTGTTTTTTCTCCCCTCCCGTCCTATAATGTATTTACGGGCCCCGCCAAGACCGAGTACAAACAGAAAGGAAGTGAGTATTTATGATTTATGATAACAAGCAACTGCTGGCTGATAATTCCGCCTTCTTTGCCACCTTTATTTGTCAAGTCAAGGAATTTGAAAAATCTCTTGATTCTAAACACGAAGCTTATATGCGTCTCGTTTCTACATCTGGTGCTATTATGGATGCTGATTCAGTCGCATATAAACATCCAAATTTAGTCTGTTTTTATGGCACTGTAGATAATCAGCCCACCATGATGTTAATGCATATTAGTCAACTAAACATGACTCTGCTTTCCAGACCTGTCGAACCCGATGTGCCAAAAAGACAAATTGGGTTTATTTTAGATCAGAATCTGGAATGATGCGGGAATTTTCTCACCACTTTTTATTTTTTCTATAAGCTCCTCCATCTCTGGAGTATCATTACTATCCGGTTCCTCCTTTGGGGAATCGGATTCCTTTACTACCGCAACTCCCAAGCTTTCCAGTCTCTTCCAACATTCAAATATCTTCTCCTGTGCCTGTTCCATCTCTTCCATGATTTCATTCAGCTCTTTTTTACTAAATTCAATTTTCATGTTATACATCTCTTTTCTCCTTTCTGGGTTGATATCGGGTGATTGTTACACATATGTATCCACCGGAATCAATTTAATCCCCCTTGCCTTGTAATCCCGCAATACGATATCGTAAATGATTTCCGGTGCCTCTACCCCCTCCAGGGTCTCCAGTTCCCTTCCATCCTTCATTACATTGATTACCTTAAGATGGGGCTTGTCCTCCTTTTTCATGTCCTTTCCCTCCCTATGCTGTTTTATTTTCTCGCTGTTCCAGGAAATCTATCGCCTTTAAAAAGCTTTCCAGATTAATCTGGTTCTTCTCGCTCAGCCCCGTAAGCATTTTTGCCACTTTTTCCACTTCCGGTCTACAGTCACTGTCTACCATGGTTTCTGTACAGTTACAATTTGACATTATAGCTTCCTCCTCTCTTCTTGTTTTTTCTCCCCTCCCGTTCTATAATGTACTTACAGGCCCCCGCCAGGGCCAAGTACACATATAACAAGGAGAGATTTTCATGAAATACTTTAACCACATGTTTACTGATGATGATATTTTAACTCTTACATGTACTCTTACAGCCCTTCCCCTCATACATATGGACGGCGTATCAGAAACTCAACAATCAATAAATGACGCCTGCTGCAAAAGCGCCCTTGAGAAATTAATAAATCATCAGACTGACATTATCCCCAATGAGACAAAAGTCATTGCTGTTTCTATCGTAGCTGCCGATATGATTCTAAAAGGAGAGCTGGAGGTTGATAGCTCCATTCGTGAACTATTCGTCCCCTACCGCTTTTCTATTAACCGTCTCCGTCCTATATTTGAAGAAATCCTTATTTAAATAGTCGAAACGAATTTCTATATTATTTTTATGCAAATCTGCCGTCATTAGCTGCTTTAACCTTTTGGCGGCTTCTTCTGTTTTCCTATTCACGTTCTCCCCTGCTGTCTCTTTGTAGCGTTTGGATTCTATTACCATACTGCTTCTCCTTTCTGGGTTGATAAAACATTTTTAGTTTTTATTTTGTACTTATATTCACATTATATATTCTTATTTTGTACAAGTCAACCCATTTATTAAAAATATTTTTTCTTTTTGGGTTGACTTGTACATTTTGATGATATATACTCAAACTATAATCAATACGCAAGGGGGTGAATTCTGTTGGAAATGCATGAACGGATACGAGATTTAAGAAAGAATCATTTAAAAATGTCTCAGACAGTCTTTGGTGATAGGTTAGGTGTTAGTCGCGATGTGATTAAAAACATTGAATTAAACACATTGGCACGGCCAGACCAGAAGCTATCTCTTATCAAACTAATGTGCAAAGAATTTAACGTTAATGAAGAATGGGTATTGAATGGTACAGGGCCAATGTTTGTTCAACCCGAAACCTTTAGCCTAGATTCCTTTGTAAAAGAACGTGGGATGTCCGAACGCGAACTAAGGATATTGAAAAGATATTTTGCCCTCGACCCCAAAACACGGCAGGAGGCTCTTTCCTATTTCTTAGATAACTTGGATGGTGACGATGAGAAAGACGAATCTGAAATGACGTTTGATGAATTGATTGCCGAATGCCCAAAAACTCCAGAAGAGCTTGAACGCTTATATCCGCCAGTCAATATCAAGCCTAAGGTTGTCAGTAAGCCTAAGGTTATTTAACAAAACACCCAAAATTCCGAAGGAAAATTTGGTACTGAGTTTAGAACAGCATTATTTTTTGTGTCGTTCCTGAGAAGTCTAAATTATAGTAGATGGTATGTAAACTGCGATAGTATATTGCATATATAGTCTTTCTTTTATAATAAATGTACTTCTTACTCAACATAATAACCACAACCTTTCTTGTCGGAAGATTGGGTGCAAATATAATTATATTACTATAAATAATTGGAAAGGCTGGTATTTTATGGAAAAAATAAAAGGTGCTTTATCATCTATACTTTTTTTATTTTATTTAATATTTGGCACTTTTATAAGATTTGCTTTTATACTATTTCCGTTGTTAACATTAGATATTGGTGTGATTGTTTACGGTTTGTTATCCGCAGTTTTAATTTTCGCATGTTCCATTTTCCCTATATATCACATTACTTCTATTATTTTATTTTTGCTTGGATTGAATTTCGTTTATCAGTTTCCATTTGCATGGGTGGTGTGCTATTTCATTATGTTTTTACTCATAATTATTGATACTCTTAGGATAATTGTCCTATCTGTTTTAAGTGCTATTTCAAACTAAAGCGCCTTATCGCAGTAATTATCCTATTTTCATTTTATGCTTGGCTTCAAAGAGCAGGAGGTTTCTATCATGCCGTTACCGGAAAAACAATTTTATACGTCGGAGGATTATTGGAATTTGCCCAATGGAGAGCGGGCCGAGCTGATTGATGGAAAATTTTACAACATGGCCCCGCCAAACCGTATACACCAGAAACTAGTTCAGCAATTATCCCTTACGATTGGAAACTATATCACTTCCCATGGTGGTGATTGCGAAGTCTATCCGGCTCCCTTCGCTGTCAACTTAGATTCTGACGACAAGGACTGGGTGGAACCTGATATTTCTGTGATATGCGACAAGAATAAATTGACAGACCGCGGTTGCAGTGGTGCACCTGATTTCATAATAGAAATCGTATCATCCAGCAGCAGAAAAATGGACTATTCTATTAAAAATGCTTTATATTCTGAATCTGGTGTACGCGAATACTGGATTGTAGACCCCGATAAAGAACGGACTACAGTATATTATTACGAGGAAGATGCTGCGCCTACCATTTATACCTTTGAGCAAAAAATCACTGTGGCTATCTACGGAAATCTAGATATCACAGTTTCAGAGCTTCTTTAATAACTTATTGTTTATATAATAAAAACCGCCCCTGCGCCAACAGGAACGGTCTTATAGATACTATTGCAGGACATGCCCGAAATAATATCAGGTCACCTAAACCTACGCATATTATATCATTCGGCACCGCATTCTGCAATGGGTGTTCTTTTTATGCTTAAAATACTTTTAGGAAGGAAATGATAATATGCGTAAAGATGTTAAACGAGTAGCGATTTACATACGTGTATCTACGTATGAGCAAGCACAGGAGGGTTATTCTATTGATGAACAGAAGGAGCGACTGGTGCAGTACTGCAAAGCCTTGGGATGGGTCGTATCCGAAATATACATAGACCCTGGATTCTCTGGATCCAACCTGGAGCGCCCCGGGCTTCAAAAACTCATAGCGGAGATAAAAGCTTATGATAGTGTTTTAGTATACAAGCTTGACCGCATCTCACGTTCTCAAAAAGACACTATGTACCTGATAGAGGATGTTTTTCTGAAAAATGATGTTGATTTCGTGTCGATGAGTGAGAGCTTTGATACCAGCACTCCCTTTGGTCGAGCTGCTGTAGGGCTACTTGCTACATTCGCCCAACTGGAACGCGAAAACATCAAAGAACGAATGACAATGGGAATGAAAGGACGGGCAAGAAAAGGGTACTGGAAAGGAACCAGCAGGCCCCCGATAGGTTATGATTATAAAGAGGGTAACTTAGAGGTCAACGACTATGAGGCCATGCAGATACGGGAACTATTCACTATTGCTGCAAATGGTATCCCCAACATGCCGTACAATGTTAAAAATATGGCCCGTTATCTCTCTAAAAAATACTCAAACAAATATGGCAATTGGACCGATAGCACCGGTATTACTTATACCATTCAAAATAAAGTCTATATAGGTATGGTCAAATACAAAGATGAATATTTCCCAGGAAATCACATGCCTCTGATTGACAATGAGCTATTCGAGAAAGCCAATAACCGATTAAATGCTTATCTATCCTCCTTCGGTGAGCATAGCACTTACACAAAGTATATGTTATCTGGATTAACAGTTTGTGGTATCTGCGGACGCCCCTACTATCGCCGTAACTCACAAACCAAAATAGGTGGTATAAAAAAAGAATACGGATATTATTCCTGCCAAGGTCGCAAAGCAGATATACCAGTTAAGTGCCAATCCAAAATATATCGCCAAGAAGAATTGGAGCAAGAAGTCATTAATCAAATCGAATCATTAAAATACAGAGACTTTTCCACCGGGAATGGCAAAAACGATACCGCTTCTCTTCTTCAGGAGATGAAACAAATTGATTCTCGCCAGGAACGGCTTATTGACCTATATAGCCTCGGCTCTGTATCCAGAGAACAAATAGACGATAAAATAAGAGAACTCAACCAGCAACGAGAAAAGGTCAAAGTTCTCTTATCTGCACAAAACACTTTAAAATCAGAAGAAATAATCAAAATGTCAACCTGTATACGCAATGTCGACTATGCTACTCAATGCGACATAGCCGGAATGCTGATAGAAAAGGTAGTGGTAGAAGGCGAAAACATACGTGTTTACTGGAATTTCTAGCCCTTGTTATTCTCGAAGTAAGTATGTTAATACTTTCCTTCCCCATGGTATTTCCCTTTCTTTCATGTCATGATTGCATAT